>PVMK01146751.1_pt1 | contig 20834 bp, 21 predicted proteins | sample 1853481 | NCBI WGS metagenome assembly PVMK01 (sample SAMN08533507, study PRJNA380276) | Marine sediment metagenome, whole genome shotgun sequencing project.
TTGAATTTCAGGCACATCCACTTTACAGAGTGAACGGTAAGGACCTCCATCTCAATTTACCGGTGGCGCCTTGGGAGGCGGCATTAGGTGCAACTGTGAAGGTTCCAACGGTCGGTGGAAGCGTAGAACTGAAAATACCAGAAGGATCATTATCCGGGAACAAGCTAAGACTGAAGGGGCGTGGCCTACCAGGCAATCCATTCGGGGATTGCTATGTGATAATAACAATAGTGTTGCCACCAGCCGATACTGAAGCTGCCAGGGACTTTTACCGAAAAATGAAGCAGGAAATAAATTTTAATCCACGCACTAAACTGGGAGTGTAGGATATGAAAACTGGAAATAGATTGCTACAGCTTGATATATGCATACTAGAAGAACAAACCCAATTAACTCTAAACGATCTTTGCTGCGCCTGCAGTGTCCCTACTGAGCAGATTATTGAGCTAGTAGATATTGGCATACTGGAGCCAATAGGCAGCGAACCGGATCACTGGAACTTCGATGGTATAAGCCTAAACCGTGCCCGCATAGCTTTACGTCTTCAAAGGGATATTGGCATTGACCTCGTCGGGGCAGCTCTTGCGTTAGAATTACTAGACGAGATCAAGTTACTGAGAGCGCGCTTACGTGCAGTGGATGCTGAATGCCCTGGAGACAATTTTTGTTGACGTACAAAACTGATCAGTATTAAGGAATAGATATGGATACCCACCTAGGTGGAGACTAGCCATCCACTAAAATTCATTTTCTATTAAAAACAGATGTTGGTGAACTCGAACACATATTTCTTGCCTAAATTTACTGGCTAAGTTTTTTATAGGCAAAAACTGAGTTTTTACCTAAATGACGCTTGACTAACCAACTTTATAGGGGGTTATGATGCGACGAATCTATTTTCTTGTTCCCGACGTTTCTACCACCAAACGGATTGTTGACGAACTACTGCTAGCGCGGATAGATGACCGACACATCCACGTAATAGCTAAGAGCGGCACACCAATGGAAGATTTACCCGAAGCCAACCTCTTTCAAAAAAGTGATTTTATTCCTGCAGTAGAACGTGGCCTTGCGCTTGGTGGGTCAGTTGGCATTCTTGCCGGGTTGGTCGCAATTACCCTTCCGGCTTCTGCACCGATGCTTGCGGGTGGAGTCCTACTGATGGCTACCCTTTCAGGCGCAGGTATTGGTGCGTGGGCAGGTGGTATGATCGGCGTAAGTGTCGGAAATACTCGGATTAAGCAGTTTGAAGATGCGATTGAGGCAGGACAACTTCTTCTGCTAGCTGATGTACCAAAGAGCCGAGTTGAAGAGATTGAAGAGCGTGTAAAGCAACATATTCCTCAGGTTGAGATCGAAGGAACGGAGCCGACCATCCCAGCGTTTCCCTGATTTGATGTTTTATATTAGAAATTAAGAATACAGAACGAATTCTGGTCGGTTTTCTCCCTGATGAAGCAGCACACGCTTAATACTACCTCTACCTGAAGCTGCATGTACTCCAATCACCAGGGAAGGTGGTTCCCTAGTGTGCAATTAACATCTTTTCAATTTCCGCAAAATTCTCGGCAACTTTTGTCGAAGAAATTGTAACACCGAGTTGTCTTTCGATTTGTGTCAACGAAAAAATGCCACATATGGAAGGTTTGTTAACAGCATTATTTTCCATTACTAAGATATGCTGTCGTCCGGTATCACGCAAACTAGCAACAATGTGTCCAACCTTGGCATTCTGTACCTCTTCGATGGAAAAAAATTCCAAATGTTCGAGTGATGTCATGATGTCAGAAACTAGGATCTCATCATGTCGCACACGACGATCCTGGATAAAGCGAAGCGGTTTTTCACCTAGAATGTCAGTTGCAGTAATAATACCTTTAAGAGATTGATCTTGATTCAATACGAGCAATGAACGCACACCACGCTGTATCATGTATGAGTTAGCAAATTCCATAGAAACATGTGGTTCGATTACAGCAGCATCATAATGTCGCAGATCGGTCATCACATCAAAAGCAGATGATTCGAGCGTTACAGACTTGGATTGAGGAGGGCGAGAAACCAAAACATTACCGGTCAAGTAGCGCGCAGAAAGAGGGTGGTAGTCAAACATGGCGAAATCCTCCATTGTTAGTGGACTGGATACATATCAATTTTAAATTTACTCCCAACAGAATGATGGGTCAATGTAATTGTTGTACACAAGAATGATGGACATATTCATTGTGCCCATGCTAGCACATTTTTCTCTGTACGAAGTCTGGTATAAGTTTATGAGAAGAAGATGATAACCAACCAAGACCGATTCAATCGTGCTATTGAGCTGTTTGATGAGCTAAATAGTAAAGACCCTAATCGTGAAATTTTAGGTCGGAAAGAACGGCCAAAAGAGTTGCTATATGCTGAACGAGTAAGCACGATGCTTAATAACTATGAGTTAAATCCGTCGGAAGCCTTGCAACTAGCTGCTCGATGCCAACATATCCAGCGGTGGAAAATTGGGCGGGAGAATTTTCCTATGACTAAGTTAGGATATTATCAGTGGCGTAAAAATCTTAGGGATTTTCATGCTAAAACTGCTAAAACCATTCTTCGAAAAGTAGGATATGAAAATGATGTGATAAATCGGGTTTCCTCATTGGTTAAGAAGGAGGGGATACAATCTGACCGTGAAGTACAAACTTTGGAAGACGTAGTTGTAATGGTATTTCTAGAAAACTATCTAGAAGCATTTATCCAAGATCATAGTTACTTTGATGAAACTAAAATTATGGATATAGTAAGAAAATCTATGAGAAAGATGACGACGAAGGGGCGCCAAGCAGTATTAACTACAATCAAAATACCGCCATCAATTTTGCCAGTCATTAAAAAATTAGATTGAATTCCTGACTTTTATTTAGGCCTGGACTTATTTGATAAAGCTACATAATAGATTAATATAAATATTGACTCTCTTAACGATTAGCGATTAGCACGTCACATCGTGCATGTATAAGTATTTGTCTTGTGTTGCTGCCTAGCAGCAGTTCCTCTACCATCCCATGACCGTGTTTGCCAAGTACGACCAGATCGGCACCTTGCTCTTCCTCCTGTTCTCGTATGCGATCTATGGCGTTACCGTGTATAACCACGGGGTACCAATCTTCAGTAGCAATTCCTGCATCTATCGCAGTTTGATGTAGGCGGGCATCTGCTTCCTGGCGAACTTTGTCTCGGTAGCTCCGAATCGTTTCTTCCTTCTCCCCTGCATTGAGCATTTTGTTTTCGAAAGGCACCTCGTAGGCATGCAGTAGAATAAGTTTGGCCTTTGGGGCAACCTCCAGCGCCAGACGGAGAGCGTTCAGTGACCAAGGGGAGAAATCTATCGGTACGAGTACGCTCTGGTATGTCTTACGAGGGGGTTGTTTCACAGTAAGAACAGGACATTGGGTTATACGTTGCAAACGCTCGGCGGTTGTTCCCAAAAGTTGATCACGCATGAAACCTGTTCCACGTGCGCCAACAATCAGTAGGCTCGCATTAAGAACATCCACCTGTGCGGCGATGCTTTCAAGTACCTTTCCTTCCACCAGATGGCGTCCAGCACTTACACCGAGCGGTTCACCGACGTCGTTAGCCAGTTGCGCCAGCAACTCTCGTGTCTGTGACCGAATGCGCTCTTTTAATACTTCACCATCCTCGCCCAGCAATCGCTGAAGTTCATCAAGCTCTCTTTTGTCAAGCACATGCACAAGTTCAAGCTTTGCCCCGATTTGTTGGGCCAGTATTGCAGCACGCTGCGCAGTATGACGCGATGGTGCAGAAAGGTCAGTAGCGGCAAGCAGGGTGTGCAGACTCATGGAGCATCCTCTGGCAAGTTGAGTACATCGGTAAGTCTAGGTAGCGTTCAATACCGAATATAAATTTAGACTATTCACGATGCTAGCATCTAGGATTTGATTTTATATTATCAAACAGTTTGCTCATTTCAAAGTTTCAATCATTTTTCCATTGGAGCAAAAAATATAGAAATGACTAACCTTTTTTTGTATCTTGCCATCATTCAGCACATTTCTGAATATTCGCCTTTTTGCACAAAACATATGCCTAATCTTTTATTAAATAATTTCCGAATCACTAATATGACCTTAGTAGTCTTCATTTGGTGAGACATGTGCTTCATCTAATCTATTTCGAAAACCCTTAGCCCAATCATCAAATACCCTTTTCACACTCGCCCATTCCTCCATAATTGAGGAAGCATTAAACTTTCTGACCCCTTCAGCACCTACAACCGCAATCTCATTCACTTGATTATTAGAGGTATCATAAAATTCTGATTCAATAGTAAGCCCCCCTATATCCATACCAAATCCATATGTAGTAAATTGAAGAACATTTAAATCAGGACTCCCAGAATTTGCATCTGTAAGGGTAAAACGAATTCCTACAATATCAGGTCCCACTTGATTAACTACCTGGTATCCTCCGTCGGTCAATTCTTTCCTGACGGCCTTTCGAAGATATCCTGCTAGTGTTTTCTTGTCGTTAGCAGAAAGTCCCGACATATCCTTGCCTATTGATTTTGTGAGGACCGGATCTATTTTAAATTTTCTATATTCTCCTATGTTATAACCCGGTCGAACATAAATAAGAGCATTCCAACTCTCTTCGTCTCTTTCCAAGCCGCTAGTATTTCCCAGAACGTCACCTTGTATAATTGATTTGGAAAACAAACCGCACGCTGTGAAAGCGAATAAAATACAAAAGACTAAAGCTCCTTTATAGATTTTCATCTTAACTCCAAGTTTTAGATACATTTGTGAGCCACAATTAAATTTCTCATACCGGCTCTATCTCTAATGAATCACGAAGGAGTTGTCATAAAAATGACAAACTTATCTTCTATAGCTTTATTAATAGACTAGTATGCACCACTATCGACGAAGAATCCTGCATGCACTTAAATAAGCCGGTGGAAATCATGCTACAGCTTGTAACCCTTACCATAGGCTGATCTAAATATGATTCATTTTCAAGATACCAATAAATCTATTGGATGCTATTGGACTGCTTTAGACGCTTGGCATGGCTGAACGATTTGGCTCAAAGCACCCGGCACCATGATAGATTGGCGATAGATATTGACTTGCCATAGATTGTTTGCCTGATGGAAATATTAGCCCGCTTAGAGTTGAAACGTAAAGGTGTAAACTTGCCCTGACAATTTTTTCAGCTCTTCATCTGTAATCGTCTCTTTGGTCCTTTGCTTTATCGCCCCAATTGCCGCTGCATCAGTGAAGGCCTGAAAACCGATTTTGAAGCTCGCCTTCCTGAGATTAGTAGCTCCATTCTCTGTGAGAACAACGTAGTACCTACTCGCACTAATTTTGCCGGGTAAAATACTATTTTCCTCATTGTTATCAATACGCTCAATTGCTCCGTCTATATCCTTATAATCCTCACCGCCAATCATGATTAACGTAACCGGAGTAATGTTGGCTTTTAGTGTGCCGAGATTCTTGAAGCTGCAATCTACGGGGATTGTATTTTTGCTAATTTTAACAGTATAAATTTTGCCGCGTTGACAATCAATTTCTATAGTCGGACGAAGATCTTTAAATAACTTTAGTAAAACTCATCGTTCGATGGATCTTTTCGGTTCGGCCATGTTGGCTTTCTATCTGAATTCTTTGTTTCTCAAATTTCTCTGCTGATGAAGCAATTTGTGCATCCAAAAGTAGACGATCATCGTCAATTTTTTTCCTCATATTAGAAGTTACTAATTCAATATTAGTCTGAAACTTATCCAATTCGAGCTTTTGTTTTTGAATATCCGTGCGAACTGAATTGGTGAACAAATAATTGAAAAAGTTTGCCGATAATGACACCACTAAAGCAAGTACGGCAATGAAGATTGCGGTTCGGTAGCTGCGAATTCTTGTAGTTGGGACCGCAGTCGGTAGCTCCATATTTTTCTTCTCTTCTAACATAGGTCATTCCTTAAAAGTATCGATTAAGGGCGCTCCAAGTCTTTCCAGTTATTTGCTAAACCTAGCAAAAGAATATGCGTATGTACTATATGGCGCCAATACCAAGAGTCGAACTCAGGGCCTTCTGATTACAAATCATTAGCTTTGAACTTCTTGGTACCCCTTTTCATTAATGAAATCATACCACGGCAGGGTAATAAACTTAGCTGTGTGTCACTGGCTATTGGTAAAATACCCCAATAAAAAATAACCAAAGGAATGTAAATTAATTTTCTGAATTACCGATTTGTACCAAAAGTGGACATTAACGTCGTCCATAAACTGCGCCGATTTTGGCATCGGCTTGATGGGCTTATTAGACTTTTTCTTCCCCCTCTCCTACCGGCTCTAACGAGGTTTGTAAGACAGCATGGCCGTGCACAAATTGTATATACACCGGTTTTTCGTTGCGCAACACATCTATTACATTTTCGAACATGGTCGAAGGTAGATGCATCTTGATTATGCCGTCGCTCTCTGAATCGTTCTCAAACTTCATGTCCGCATCATTAAAATTGATGTGAGCTAAAACTTTGCTACTACTTCCACGCAGCGAAATTTTAGAACGATTCGTCCAGAGGCCGTCAGGACCTCCAAAAAAGTATACTTGATAAGTCTTGACTTCTGTATGCATGTTAAGCTTCCTTTTTTAGAGTTTAAAGTTTGATCCATATAGCTAAATAGAGTTCTCAAATGTAGTTGGGTTTAGTCGTTAAAGTCTGCTTTTACACAGCCTTGTTCTTTTCTGTTTGTATCATACATTTGTACCTCTCTAGAAACCAAAATCAGGATTTTTCAAGAACTCAATTTCATCTGCTGTTGACACCCTGCCTAGTATCTTGTTCCTATGAGGATACCGACCAAATTTTTGGATAATGTCTCTGTGCTTGATTTCGAAATTCAGTTGGTCTTGGTTAGTATTCTTTTTGTTCTTTCCAAACAACTCCATTGCAACCTCGTGGATCTTTAAAGATTCGCTATGCATAAAAGGCATGTAAAGAAAGTGTCGCTGGGATAAATTAAGCTTGCAATCTGCTCCTATGGAAATCGCTTCTTGCGAGAGTGCCAAAGCCAATGAGTCGTAAGCGAACGACAACGCTGAATCTCTAAACATGTTTCTTGAGAACTGATCTAAGACGATGACCTCAGCTAGCCTGCCCTCAGCCGTTTGTCTCCATTCAGATAACTCACATCGAATTGCTTTAGAGTGGACTTGTGCAAACCGATCAACTATGAGCCTATCAAACTTTTCATCTTTTACCCACCATTGCGAGGAATCGATTTCTTCAAACCAAAACTTCAATATTTCTGCATGTTTCATTATTCGAAATGCTACTATATTTTATATGGTGCCGGCACCAAGAGTCGAACTCGGGACCTTCTGATTACAAATCATTAGCAATCAATAAACTACAACATGTAGCAACAAACTAGAACAATGCAATCAATGAATTAATCTGCTCTGTTTATTGTGATGTATTGTCCTTTATTGTGGTTATTTATCTGTAAGTGTCCCACCAGTGCCTCATGACATTATCATATTAGGGGTAAGGGATACCCCTAGCATTGGACTAAGCTAGCCCCCAACAATACTTCTCTTCTTCACATAAAGTAGCATCGTATAAGCACCAATTGAAGCAGCGATATGCTTCAGCGTATGTCCACTGACCATATTCCACAGCAAATCAAATATAGCCTTATCGAAATGTTCGAATAACTTGGCTAACGTGTACCAGCCAATTGTAAATACAAGATATTTCATTCCTGTATACTTAGCGGGAAACAGCCAGAATATTATTGCGATTAATAACAATGATAAAAATTGTACCAATGCGTATAGGCGTAAATCACCTTTCGCCTAATGACTCTGTATAATCCCAGTAAAATACGCTGCCGATACCAACAGCTAATAATATGGGAAAGAGAATAAGAGCGACATTTCTATCGATACGCTCCATAATTACTAGCGAGAGAAATGCCATAAATACAATTGTCATTGGTAGCCTGTCCCACACAAGTGTCGAGTTTTCTGGGTTGATGTGATAATAACCAGAACCTATCCCTACCAAAGTTACCCCAAAGAAGAATACTTTCCACAAAAATTGTTCGCCATGCATGCAGAACTGAGACTTGTTACTTTCTTTATTAAATAGAAAAGCCAAACCCATCATTCCAAAAATAATGAATAGAAAATTGCTCACAATATCGTTGAAGTTAGAAATGCCGAAGAATGCTCTTCTATCAGCAAAAGCATGGTAAGTTTGGTCTTGAGCTATTGGAGCAAAACTAAATGCAATGATGATTGCTACCAGTGTCGTTGTGAAAATAATCCCTATACGTAGTTTCTTATTCATTAGCGATTCCAGTAGAGTAAGTAGTCATAGATATGCTCAATTATAGAATCAGAATCTAGAAACTCGGAAAGATATAACGAATACCGCCTGCGATTTTCCAGTTATAGGCACCGGGAAGATCCTTCCCAAAAATCCCGATACCAGGCCGTATAAACACCCCCCATTTCCCCACCACATTCCGACCGATTTCAAGATCGAGGTCCATGCTGCCTCTCGTACTTCGTTCCCAATCGAGTTGCCACCCAGCCCGCGCAACACTCCACCACTTCTCAGCCCAGATGGTATTGATTCGTATTGATGCGCTCGAAACATTGACGGACCTTCGATCGGAATCACCCGCGACGGAGACTCGATGTGATAACACCCCAAACAGAAAAGAGTCGAATTTGGGGAGAAACCGGGACGCGACGATGATCGGGCCTAGCGTATACTTGCCAAAGCCTAATTTGGTATCGGTGGCGGTGGGAAACAACGCGTTCATGCCGATAAAAAAAGCATATTCGGGCGTGTTATAGGCACGCCACCCGAGAATGACGCCGAGATCACTGAAACCATGCGCGGTGGTGGTTCCGGTTGGACCCGGAGTGCTTGATTGCAAGAATGGCGCCGTCACGCGGAGAATATAGTCTCCCCGGAACGCCAGGTCAACACGGGCCGCGGTTAAGATAGCGCTTTTGCCCTGAGGACGGTCAAAGTATCGGGAAGAAAGCTGGACTCGGTTCACGATGGCTGTGGGATCCGTCCCGTATTTTGCGGTGAGTTCTCTGAGACGCTCCGCTTCTTTCCGTTGCTCCGGTGTCACCGGCTGAGGCCCCACCAGTCTACCTAAAATGCGACGTTTCTTTGTCAGGGTATCGGACTCTTTTGTGGGATCATCCTTCTCAACCTGTGTGGCTGATGCCGGGCTGCTCTTCGCCGGTGGCTCTGGTAGTGATTCTTCCCCTAGTGCTAGGGAGTACACCGTGAGCAACGACATCGCACCTAGAAACCAGGCGCCTACCCTTGCGAGACTATCTCCTGATTTTCTCTGTCTATTCAACTTTTCGCTCAATCAGATTTCTAGTTACACTTAAATCCAAGATTAAATATATCTGATTTACGGATAGATTAGCTCCCTTTAGCGTTTATCATTGGGGCCTAGGTAAAAACATCTCGTCCACCACTTTCCTCACCAACTGCAATTTCCTTCAGTTTAATTCAATTAACTACACAGGATGAACATTAAAACCTGACGTTTGGATATTTTTATCTTTAATATCGGAGTCTTTGAAGACCCCAATCACTGCTTTCATTAAATTAGTATTTTTATTTAGTGCCTCTGCGGCTGTTTTAGCTTGGGTGTTAACTCCACTCGTCACCCAGGCTGTATCAGGTACCGCTGAGACTTCCCCTTTACCAGTTACGCTTATATATCGATTTACGTTTTCTGCCATTGCCAGGGTTGTTGTACTCAATATCATTACAGCTAATAAAGTGCTAAACACTACCTGCTCGGAATTTTTGAAAAACATAACCACTCCTTGATTTTTGCCCATTTTTCCATGCAATACTTAATTATGGGCTAACAATATAATTTATTGATATATATGCAATAAGTATACAATAAAGGAAGCAGATTTCATGAACACAGAGAATCTGGTTTGTGCCAATAGTAGACGTTTCTATACCCACAATAAACCCGACACTAGGCCGGGTTAAGTTTAATAGTTGCAAAAAACGTTATTCTGGGTAAAGTATTTATGGATTGATTTTGGTGATCTTTGTTCCTTGGAGGCCCGCTCCGCCCATGATTCCTTTCTGATCAAAGACAAAGGCATAAATTCCTTTTCGAAGTGTGGTCGATGACATATTCTTAAATTATTAGCTAATTCTATCTACTCCGTTACTTTGAAATGTTAATTGGGATCCCCGCATCCGATACGTCGGAGACTGTCATCTGAAACAAGCCATTCAGGAGCATGAAGGCGGTCCGATCCCACTCACTATCGCCGATCGAATAGTAGCGGTTCTTATATTGAACATATAGCACGTCGTCCGAGGGCGCAGTATCTGACACGTTGATGGTCAGGGTCTGGCGTGGGTTGTACTTGATCTTACCGCGGGTTCGAGGGTCCGGAGCAATGTCTATCTGCAAATCCTGTTGAAGCCCCCCGACCCCGTTGCCCACAGACTTGAGTATGTGGAAAAAGCTGCGCAGCTTAATCGTGCCGAACAGCGGAAATTCGCCGCCCGGATAACCCTCGCGTATATCCACCAGCACATAGTTGTCGGGCTGGCGATTGGCAATCTCGTTCAGGGCGTCATGTTCTTCGTCCGTCATTAAGCGATGATCATAGTTGCTGACCAGAACCCGTCCCTTCTTTCGCCTCGACAACTTATAGGTGCCATCTTTGTTGCGATCCCAACGCATTCCTAGTGTGATCGCTTGTTCTAGATCGGGGGGGGCTTGAGCCCACGGTTTCTTGACTTCATCCCATATAACCTTATCTGAAAATCAGATGTTGCACGAACAACTGGTTTTCCATCTGCAGTGATTCCAGGTGCATGACAAAGCGCCGGAACGCTCGCGTATTCGTCAGGGTGCTTGACGTCATTTCTCATGAACCCTACACGGACTGCCACCCTTTCTGTCCTCGATCTGGATCGAACTAGCCATCAAGCGCATGATGATTGAAATGGGTAAATCCTGGTGTCCGAGTTTTGCGAAGGCATTCTCAGAAATGGGGGTGATGACTCGTTTCGTGAAGTCCTGGCCACTAAGTGGAATGATACTTAAGGTGGGGTTTTCCGAAGCACTGGCAGACAAGCCGAAGCTGAAGATATTATTCCCCGGCGAAGTCACTATACTGCCGCTAAAATTGCCGCTGGTGGTAAAGTCAAAGGTGGCGGCGATGCTGCCGGTCATAGTGAAGTGGACTGGGTTTTCATGGCTTAAACGGGCGATGTTGAGCAACAGGATTTCCTGCTCCAGTTGGTTGGTCGTCTCGTCATAACCGAGCACCGATTTGTGCAATGCCGGTGGCCCGACACAGCCAGCGAGCGTGAGGGCTAACACACCAATCCACAGTTTCGCTAGTGGGCTAATCTCCATCAGATTTATAGTGATATCGGCTGAAAATTTTTTGTTGACTACCAATACTTCATTCACATTTGAATTTTTTGGATTCCAGAAATATTTTAACAGCATAAGGTTCTCGTATACTTCTCGCAAAGACGATTTCAATGGTGTTACACAATATTGTGAATACATCGTTTTCTTTACCAAACAGAATATATCACCATTAGCTGGCAACCAGGCAAAGCGCTTCGCCGCAACTTGAGATGATACGCACCACGAATAATAGTCTACAGACTCTTGCACGCAGAAGTGATATCTAGCGCTGAGTCCACATTCGTTTCCAAACTTGTGGTCATGTATATCGCTCTGGAGCTTTCGGGTTTAGCCAGTACCGGAACAACGGCCAGATTCACCAGCTGAGTTCGCGGCCTAAGAAACAGGTATCAGCACTGCTAAATACAGCAAGGTGGAAAACAAGTTTAGAAATTGGATTGGAATTCATTTTGCTTATCTTTCTTCTAATTTAGCAAAAAAATTCTAGAAGAGAAACCGGAAAATGTCGGCTTTCGACCCAAAACGGACATCCAGAGAATGGCTCGCATTAAGGCAATAGTTTGAACATTTCCCTGACGGCAAAATCCAAACGCTGACGCATCACCTCCGCTGTTACACCTTTCTGAATTTCTGCATCCGCCACACCTAACCAGACAATATCTCCAGAATCAACTTCCATCAAGGCAACAACCAGAGCGGCTTTAGGAATCTTTTTCTTTAACTCAATCTTGGTATCCGGGTCTAATTTGAGTATCTGATTTTCCATATCAACCCCAACAAGAAAAGTAACGGTCAGATCAGGTGTGTCATTAGCGCGCTGTATTCCTTTTTTGCGCAATTCACGATCAATCAGAAATTTAATATCACCGGCTATGTTTACATCAGGTGGTTGCCATGTGTTGTTAGGGGTCATTGAGCAGGCTAAATGATCCCAACCAATCATAAGTTTTATAATTGTTGGCTATCGTTGCACCAGGAGCCAGCTCGGCACCCACTCTTATATCACTGGTTACCGAGGCACAACCGGATAACAGGAGCAACATAGCAGACAAAAACACAAGATGATATTTCTTCATATTTTCGTTCCTTTTATTTTCTACAAAACATTAATGATTTATTTTACCGTGTACCCTCTGCCCTCAAGGCAGGCAGCATAGGCACGATCATAACCAGATCTTGCCGCACTATGTTGTTGTTGAACTTGCTGATTCGCTTGATTCTGTTGATTCCGTCTTCTTCTTTGTCGCACTCCACCTACAGCAGCTCCGCTTGCTGCGCCAATTGCGGCACCTTTTCCGGCATCACCGGCGATGGCGCCTATTATTGCTCCTCCTGCAGCGCCTTTCGCGCCTCCACGTACAACACCACCCGATTCATTACTTTGTTGATACGTGGGTGCGGCTTGCATGGGGTCAAACCCACTACTATTTTTTGCCCAGCCATAACATTGAAACTTATCCTGTTCCATTTTCTCATTACTCTGCCCTTTAGCAGGATAAATGATAGGATTCTGAGCCATTGCAAATCCAGCATAAATTATCAATGAAAACAGTACGATTGATATTCTTTTTGCGTTCTTCATATGAATAAACCCCTTAAATACAATTCCAATATCGCTTACTTACAAAACTCTACATCGACAAGGACATAACAGATTGAACAGTCAAGAAGAAGAAAAATTTACTCACAAATTTAGCTATGATGTCACGGCAACACTAGTTTAGCTAACGAGGAAACTGATGCTACAATTTAAAGTATGACAGTGGTCATCACCATCGTCAATATAGATGAATTGTGAGGCTAGATTCAGAATCAGAGTATAAAGATTCACGACATGTAAATACAGTTGGCAGGGGATACACCTAGTCTTAGATTAACCTACTCCCCATCAACGTAGTACCTGTCTCCCTTCCTTTCCCTAATTTTGGCGCAAAAAGATTTTTCCAGAAAAAACTGCAAACGCCCGTCATCGACCCTAGCTAATAATCACGTATCTTCATGGTATAATTCATTTTCCAAACGCAAAGTTTCTATAAGAATGCGTGAATAGTATACCTATTCAACATTTAATAATTAGCCACAATTGCATTGGTAACAAGTAGAAATATCGATACAACGCTTAAACAAAACTAAGAGGAAAAACGATGATTACTGTCAAAAAACACGTATGGTTAACTTCTCTGCTGCTTGGAATGGTAGCGGCGGTAATGTTAACTACCCCCGCACAAGCTGGCAAATCAAAAGAAGCTATGGAATTAGAACGTCAGGCAAGGGTTGCTATGACAAAACTTTATGCTGACAACGGAGCGGCCAGACATCTTAAGACAAAAGCTAAAGCGATTCTGACGTTCCCTAGTGTGATAAAAGTTGGTTTCCTGGGTGGTATCCAGGTTGGTACTGGAGTACTTATGGATTTAGAGGGAAAAACGCTTGGTTATTATAATACCACCGCAGCATCCTTTGGTTATCAGGCGGGTATCAAGGGGTTTAATTACACGTTATTCTTAATGAATAATAAAGCAATAGATCGTCTCACCTCGTCCGGAGGATTGGCATTGGGTGTAGGCCCGAGTCTCGTCGTTGCAGACAAAAGTTTTGCCACGGGTTTCACAACGACTACACTCGATAAAGATATTTATGCTTTTATCTATGATTCGAAAGGGGCCTTTGGTGGTGCGGGTATCGAGGGCACGAAGATTACCAAAATCAAACAACCAGTAGCAGACTAAGTCACCAGACAAAACATTTTCTGCAACTAGTAATCTTAACCCGGCCTAGTGCCGGGTTTTTTATGTGTATATGAATTTCTGCTTTCATCCATTCCTGTAAAATAATCCCATAGTTTCTGGTCCAGTTGTTTCGGCTAAGGTTAGTTTGTGTCGCTTCGCTCCGACACAGGCCGGCACAACTGACTGTAAAGTAGATTGAATTTATAATCTTTTAACTGACTTTAGCCGAGTATTTATAGAAGGTGATGAAGAAAATAATTCTGCTATATATTGCCGCTCTTGGCATGGCTATATTGTTGCCTCAAGTCGCATTGGCCGAGGATAGAGATTTGTCGAAGGAGCTCGCAAACCCGATAGCTGATTTAATTAATGTAGTGATTGAGGCAGACTATGATCATGATATCGGTGACGATAATGGATCGCAATGGATAACTAACCTCGAGCCAACTATTCCATTCTCTATCAGTGAAAACTGGAATGTGATTTCACGTACCAGTCTTCCTATTATCACTCAAGACGATATTTCTTCTGATGGTGCTGAAGAGTCTGGTATTGGAGATATTTTTCAGCATCTTTTCATTTCACCAAAAAAACCTATAACATCCCACGGACTTATTTGGGGAGTGGGGCCTGTTCTGCTTTTGAATACGGCTTCCAATGATGCGCTCGGGACCAATAAATGGGGTGCTGGACCCGGAGCTGCAGCGCTTATACAAAAGGGGCCATGGACTATTGGAATATTAACGAGCCATATCTGGTCTTTTGCTGGTAACAATAGCAGCTCTGGCGTTAGCGATGACTTCCATGGAGCCTGGTGTCGCCTACGTTACTCAATCAGAGACCACTTTTACTTTGAATACAGAATCGACTTACGATTGGAAAGCTAAGAGTTGGTCTGTACCCATCATCTTTAAAGTGGAGCAGCTGCTAAAAGTTGGGACGCCAGATTATACAAGTCGGTGGGGGGCTTCGATATTGGGCAGCCTCACCTGATTCTGGACCAGAGGGTTTGGGCGCACGCTTGAGCATAGTTTTCGTGTTTCCAGCAAAGTAATCTTTGGAAAAGAAAAATAAGGATAGTGCTACATTGATCGGGGAGTAGGTCAGTTCCGGACTAGGTGATACCAACCCGCCCCCATTAGCTCTTTTGGATTGTGCCGAGCAATCCTAACTCAGTGCACCAATGGAATCCCGTCTGCAAGTCCGTAGCGTATGATGGCTCGAATCTTAGTCTCGATCTGAATGTAACGCGCCACCTTTGTTGCCGGAAGAATCTTGTCGAGCTTGGGTATATATGATTGTTTTAACTTGACCTCGGCCAACTCAATGGCAATAGCTTCATTAAGCAGTTTCTTCGCTGTGTCATCTGACAACGCACCCTTATTGTAGGCTTCAGCATAGTCTTTGATTACCTTGGCCAAGCGGTCGTTGATCTGGTGCAGATCCTTTTGGTAGGCTTTGTAGATGGGCCAGAACTCCTTTGCTTCTGCGTCAGTCAGTTTCATGTTGCTTACAACCAGGAATTTCTTATCAGCGGTTATCTTCTGGCGCAGGATTTCCATGCTACTTGTCCCGCTGGTATCGGCAGCGAATGCCGGCAGCGCTAGAGATATGGCAAGAACAAACAAAGCTGGGTGCAGCATATTCATCATACTTTTCTTCATATTTTATCTCCCTATCAGTGGTCTTACGAGTTGTAGAAAACGCTTATCTGGTGATCTATTATGGATTGATTTTGGTGATCTTTGTTCCTTGGAGGCCCGCTCCGCCCATGATCCCTTTCTGATCAAAGACAAAGGCATAAATTCCTTTTCGAAGTGTGGTCGACGACATAACCTTGCCAAAACCTGCGTCCACAATGACGAGACTCGGGCCCATACCCAGCTCAAATCCATTACTCTGGTCGAGATAAGATAATGAGCTAGTATCCATAAAGAATAGCGCATACCCAAATCCCTGAATACCAGCCTGAAAACCATAGGATGCTGCAAAGGTATTATAAAAACCTGCTGTTTCCCCATTTTGATCTATAAGTGCCCCATCTCCAACTTGGGCACCAAAACCGAAACCAGCTTTTAAAATATTAGGAAACACCAGGACTGCTTTAGCATTTTTCAGGAGGTTCCTGGCATCTTTGTTCGACCGAAGAAGTTTGTTCAAGGCAACATCCACCTTCTTTTCTATTCTGATGGCATCTTTTGATTTGCGGGCCTGTGCGGGGGTAATTAATATTACAGCCGCAACCATCCCAAGCAACAGTGAAGTAAACCATGCGTATTTTTTGGTAGTAAACAAATCATTGTCTCCTTTTCCTGATTATTTATACGTCGTATTGATATTTCTTCAGGTTACCAGTGCCATTGCGTGGGTAAACTATTAAGTCCAGAGTGCGCATCGTATACGCAATACCTAAAAAATACAAATAATTACACAAGAAAGAAATCGTGAATTTCCGCTTTTGGCACAATGCAGTCAGGGTAGAACCCCTAGTTTGTGGGAGCATATATTTGGCCAGAAGCTCCGTGATATAGACAACCAGCCGCGCAAAACGCAGCGGAATGATGCCTTTGCTTGCCAATGTCATTTCTCCGTGAATTCATTGTTCAATCCTGGCGTAACTCTTGAATTTAATATTACCAATATCTTGGTTCGAGGCATAAACTGACAGAGCCTGCTCTCCTGAATGAGTACCCCCTGGCACCACCACATCTCATCACATTTCATCTGAATTACTCGCTCAGACTATATTTTTCAATTAATCACCGATTTCCTGCAACAAATCCTGAACGATAGGGCTACCCGGCATCAGGCGATCAAGTTTATGTCCATATATCATTGCCTGTTCACGCTCGTTGCGCTCGAGGTGGATTCTAGCGAGCATAAAAAGAATGTCCTGGTCGTTCTCAAATCTTTCGTGGGCTTCCTTTAGCGTAGCTAAAGATTTCACGGCATACCCTTCCGAATGCAAGCCAACCGCATACACATAGGCATACCGAGCAGTATCAGGCGCTAATTCATATGCCTGCCGCAACGAGGAAAGACCCTGCGTACGCACTCCACTACGAATTTGTGCCAACCCTAAGGCGTGATACAAAGGTCCGCTCTTTTCATTTCTAGCCAGTGCCTCCATAAGTAATTCAAGAGCCAGCGTCTCATCCTCTTGTACACGGTAAAGATCAGCTAGATTTATGTAGGCCGGCACATAATAAGGCGCCAATTCAATGGCCTGTTTATATAATCTTTCTGCGTCAGCATGATCACTTTCTTGTAACGCAAGGTTTGCCAGATTGCTGAGAGATTCTGGCCGGTCCATATTGAAGCGCTGGATAGATTTATATTCGGTCAGTACAGATTTAAGCACATCATGGGAAGACACTGGATCTGCACCCAAACGCCGCGCCGCCTCGGTACGAATTACCCGTAGGGGATCTGACAATAAAGGCAGGCCAATCTCTGCACGAAGTTGCGGCGACAATGCATCCAATGTACTAATCGCACCCATCCTCACCAGTGGATCGATATCGCGAACAGCGCGTTTGATTGCTGGTAAAGACCGCTGGGTAATTCCATTACCTAATAGGCTAAAAGCCGTCCCACGCACAATAGCAGAATTGCGTTGGTCCTCTGCTACACTAAGCAATTCTTCTTCTGCACCAATTTGGTGATGGTTTGCAGCACTGAAAGATACCGCATAAAGCTGAGGGTCTTGTTCTCCATACCAGGCTTCGACCTTGCCTAGTGCCCATTTTGCTGATTTATCATCGTGGCACTGGTTACAGGCATTTGGCGTACCTACTGTGACCGAGAGCCCTGGTCTTGGAATACTGAAACTGTGATCCCTACGTGCATCTACTACCATATAATTTTTGGTGGGCATGTGGCAATTTACACATTGGCTGCCCGTCGTCTCCGTTTTATGGTGGTGGTGTTTATCACTGTCGTATTTGGCAGTTGAATGACATTGTCCACACAAACCGTTCCCTTGCACCCTCAGTTTTAAGCTGTGAGGCTTATGACAGTCACTACACGTCACCCCCATTTTATACATCTTACTTTGCAGAAAAGATCCGTATACATAGACTTCCTCATCGATTTGACCATCGGCGTGATAAAGGTTCTGGCTAAGCAGGCTTACCCGAAAATGATCCAGTAGCGGCACGCCCGGCTGATAATCCGATGAAACGGCCTCCCGACGAGAATGGCAGCGTCCACAAACATCAAGCTCCACGCGCTTATTTAGAGGATTACTACGAACCACCTGACCGGTTTTTTTATCAGTAAGCCATTCAATTCCTGATCTTTCGTCAAACTGGACGGTGAGTCCCATATCACTATCCGGATACCTTTTCTGTTTTTCTTCCACCAGCTGAGCCCATTGAACATGTGTTGAGCCCGGACCATGGCAGGCCTCACAACTGACATTCATTTCAGACCAGGTCGTCCGGTATTCGTTGGATGTGGCATCGTAATTTTTTTTTAGATTGGATGAGTGACAATCAGCACACATATAATTCCAGTTCTGATTAATTCCAGTCCAGTGCAGTTCATCATCGTGCCAAATAGGTTCATCAGGATACAGATGAAACCAGCGTTGACCGCCCTCTTCCTTATTACGGGTATCCCAGGCAATATTTAACGCCTGATAACGTCCTTTAGGAAACTTAATTAAATACTGTTGCAAAGGAAAAACGCCGAAGGTATAGGCAATAGGATAGTCCGTTAACTTGCCGTCCGGACCATCCGTTTGTACAAAAAATTGATTATCCTTTTTATAAAAACTTGAGACGGTACCAAAGTAATCAAACGAAGCATTGTCAAAATCGCCCAGTACGGTTTTTTCATTGGCAGGCTGCATGGCTAGATCATGATGAGATCCCTGCCATAATGTGGTTTGCTTTTGATGGCAGCTGGAACATTGCTGAGTGCCCACGTAGGTGGCTGGCGTGTCAGTTAATGGCGTTATTTGGTTACTTATATCCGCGCCTCTATCTTGCTCACCACAACCAACTAGTAGGATTGATAACAATAAAAATTTTACAATTGATGACATTTAATGCGCCTTAAAAAATGAGCGCACCTGCACAACAGATGCACTCATTTCTGCAGCCGAAAGGGACGTGCCCCGATAGGGCGCGATACTTTTAGCTACCCGAGTTAATGCGATTGTTTTGTGGTGTCAGTCATGCGGCGTAAGTTCGGCACCTTTTGGCGTGACTTCTGATACCCGATGTGGAAACTTCTGGATCAGTTTCATGTGGTTTCGCAAAGTGATCTGAATAGGTGTCACCGCGAATAGTCCCTGGTAGAGTGCTCCATACTTCTCGCCGGGGTCACGCTTTACGTTATAGAAATCCATGCCCGGTAATCCTCCATGCCCTTTCTTGATGTGGACCTTAAAATCCTCATAGCGAATAGCACCAAGCTCACCACCGCTGTAATGGAACATCACGTTACGCCGACCATGGTCTTCACCAAGCAGTAGTAGTGCCGTCTGATCGATACCATCCGTAATGCGGTCGTTGGGTATCTTATCAAGCGCCCCACCCAGGCGAGCAGCCGTTGTAAATAAATCAGTAAGGTGCAGGATGTCTACAGGATCCTGATTGGGAGCGATCATACCTGGCCACCAAGCCATCGCCGGCACCCGTACGCCGCCTTCCGTGACATGACCTTTTCCACCCTTCAGGTAGGAATAGCCGGAGTTCGGATAGAAAGCGTACATCGGTCCGTTATCGCTAAACCAAACAACGAGCGTGTTCTTTTCGATACCTTCGGCTTTCAAGGTGTCAAGTAACTGCCTCATGTGCGCGTTGTGAGCCGCCATCTCGGAAGCCTGGGCATTCGCCTTATCTACATACTTGTCGTTGTGATGGGCCTTCGATCCTTGTAGTTGCTGGGTGTAGGTCGCCCAATAGATGAAGAAGGGTTTATTGTCCTTGGCCTTGTCCTTGACATAAGCTGTGATCTGTTTAATCGACTCAGCTTCAAAGGCTTCTTGTCGATCATTGCCCAGTTTACCGGCAACTCCTTTAATAGGTTTACGTCCCTTGCCCTTGCGCCCAACGTAACCGGCCACTGACAGATCAATACCGGTTCGTTTCAAGTATTCCTCTTCTCCTGGGAAGTCATAGAACATCGATGTGTAGGAACTCGGTTCGTTTGCGTATAGATCATAAGAACCAGGCCAGTTATCGGGTGCACCATTCCACAGGCCGTAGTATGCATAGTCGTAGCCCTGGTTTTCTGGCGCATGTTCGAGTTCATCGCCTAGGTGCCACTTGCCCCACATGGCGGTGTTATACCCCGCCTTGGATAACACCTCGGCTACCGTCACTTCCTTGCCCGAAAGCCCCTCAGTTTGTCCTGGCCAGAGTACAGACAGCAGTCCGGTACGAACCGGATGGCGACCGGTGTTAATGGCAATTCGAGACGGCGTGCAGGATGGTTCCGCGTAGGCAGTCCAAAAACGCATTCCCTCATGGGCCATCTTGTCCAGCTCCGGCGTCGGTGTACCGCGGTGTTTACCACCACCTTGCCAACCCATTTCACCCCAGCCCACATCGTCGGCCAGGACATAGATGATGTTCGGCTTCTTGCCAAATTTCTTCTCCAGCGCCGCCAGCTT
>PVMK01123101.1_pt1 | contig 20833 bp, 19 predicted proteins | sample 1853481 | NCBI WGS metagenome assembly PVMK01 (sample SAMN08533507, study PRJNA380276) | Marine sediment metagenome, whole genome shotgun sequencing project.
AACCTCTCCTGTTTGGTCAGGCTTAATGAATGATGGCAGGGCCTATGCCCTTACACTTATAATGTAGAACGATTAATCCCCTGGAGAACATTAACAGGAAGGCAACATTTTTATTTAGATCATGAAATGTATATCGCTTATGGCGAGCATTTACCGACCTATAAACCATCCCCTGTCCGGAAGTTTACGGTGACCTTAAAGAAACCCTGAAAGGAAAAAGCATGGCTAAAGCTTTAAATTGTTTAACACCACATGGTAAATGGCATATTCACTCAACATACATGGATAACCACCGGATGCTCACCTTTCCAGAGGGATGGAGCCCTGTTGGATAAGTGAACCCGATGCAAAAGAGATGGGTATCAAGGACAATGATTGGGTAGAAGTGCATAATGATAATGGTACTTATTGTACCAGAGCCGTTGTGAGTTCAAGAATTCCGAAAGGTGTTTGTATCGTTTATCATACCGTTGAAAGAACAATAAGTATCCCTAAATCTCAATTGAGAAATGGAAACAGAGGAGGATCAAACAACAGTATAACCAGAATTCACCTTAAACCCAATTTACTGGCAGGTGGATATGGCCAATTTACATTTCACTTTAACTATTGGGGTCCAACAGCACCAAACAGAGATACTCACGTAGTAATTCAAAAGATGGATAAATTAGAATGGTAATTAAGTTTAAAATAAATTAATAAAAAAAGCCTGAATTATGGATGTACGATCTCAGATTTCAATGGTATTTCATTTAGATAAATGTATTGGATGCCATACCTGTTCAATTGCATGTAAAAATATATGGACAGACAGAAAAGGCGCCGAATATATGTGGTGGAATAATGTTGAAACCAAACCAGGTACCGGTTACCCGACCAAATGGGAAAATCAGGACATATATAAAGGCGGTTGGGAAAAAAGAATGGGGAAGGTCCGTTTAAAAGGAACCGGTAAAGCCAAGGGATTATTAAATATTTTTCATAATCCTCACTTACCCGTTATAGATGATTACTATGAACCATTTACCTATAAATATTTAAACTTAATAGAATCACCTCAAAAAAACACTCAGGTAACAGCGAGACCGGTATCCATGATAACAGGAAAACCCATAGATATTAAAATGGGGCCTAACTGGGATGATGACTTAAGTGGTACTCCGACTATGCTCGTAATGACCCAAATTTTAAAAATTTATCTGAAGGAGAACAGGAAGCCATGTTTCAATTGGAGCGTATGGCTATGTTTTATTTGCCTAGAATATGTAATCATTGTTTAAATCCTGCTTGTGTTGGGTCTTGCCCATCAAGAGCAATATATAAAAGAGGTGAAGACGGCGTGGTCCTTATTAACCAAAAAGTCTGTAGAGCATGGCGAATGTGCGTAACAGCTTGTCCCTATAAAAAATCATATTATAACTGGGGTACCGGTAAATCTGAAAAATGTATTCTATGTTATCCAAGGCTTGAATCTGGTCATGCTCCGGCATGCATGCACTCATGTGTAGGACGTATTAGATACCTGGGAGTTTTGCTTTATGACGCGAGTCAAATAGAAACTGTAGCAGCTTCAGATGATGAAGATTTAGTACAAAGACAAATGGATATGATTTTGGATCCATTTGATCCAAAAGTCATTTCTTCTGCCAAGATAAATGGCATTGCGGACTCTACAATAAAAGCAGCACAAGATTCGCCCACCTATAAGTTTATAAAAGACTGGGGATTGGCATTGCCGCTTCATCCGGAATTTAGAACATTGCCTATGTTATTTTATGTTCCTCCATTATTACCTGTAATGGCATCTTTGAGCAGTAATAATGTTGAATCTCAAAAAGATACCCTAAATCCAATTTCAAAGTTTTGGGCAAGAGCAACAAAATACGATACTTCCACAGACAACATCTTTGGTACTGTTGATAATGCTCGTATGCCCCTTAAATATCTTGCTAATTTATTTAGCAATGGTGATGAAGAATTAATTAAGACGACCCTAAAAAAAATAATGGCCGTTCGTTTACATCGTAGAGATGTTACCGTTGGGGATTTAGATAAAAAAATGGTTGCTGAAAGTCTCAAAGAAGTAGGAATGGACACCGAAATGGCAGATGCGGTCTATTATTTAACTTCTTTGGCAAAATTTGATGATCGCTTTGTTATTCCTCCTGCTCACAGAGAACAGGCAATTGAAATGACCGAATTTACCGGTGACAGAAAAGGAAGTACAGGATTTGGATTTGTAGAAAAACCTGCTCGCGGGCTTTAAATTAATAAAAATGAAAAAACAACTATTAGATTATAATAAAATTTCCAATCTGTTTGTATTCCCACAACACGAAAATTATGTGAATAATGTGAAAGATGTACAACAATATTTAAACGAAATACTTTTAGATATTGGAAAGATGTTACAACCTTTTACTGATGTAATTGGCTCCGTTTCAAAACACGAACTGCAAGACCTATATCTAAGAACATTTGAGGTACAATCCATTACAACTCTGGATATTGGATATGTAGTTTTTGGAGATGATTATAAAAGAGGAGAATTGTTGGTTAATCTTAACAAGGAGCATAAAACTTACGGTATAGACTGCGGCGATGAATTAGCCGATAATCTGTCTAATGTTTTAAAATTAGTAAATGTGATTGATGATCCCGACTTACTTGATGATCTGGTGAATAAAATAATTGCCCCCGCTTTAACCAAAATGATCGAGGGATTTGGAGAAAATCAACTTTTAGCAAAAGAAAAAGTGTATATAAAACATCACAAAACCTTGTTGGATAAACACGAATCTTTTACTATATACAAGCATGCACTTTTCGCTTTATATAAAGCTTTAGATCATGATTTTAACATTAAAGTTCAAGAACAACCCCAAAGGTCTGGTGGGTTCTTAAGTTCAATAAAACAAGAAATTAAACTTGAATCATAATTAATAATTTGCAGGATGGATACATTAAATAACTTCTTTTTTATCGCTTTCCCATACATTGCATTTGTGGTATTCTTAATAGGAACTATTGCAAGATATAAATCACAAAAATTTAAGGTGTCATCTTTGTCATCTCAATTTTTAGAAGGCAAAAAATTATTTTGGGGTTCAATCCCATTTCACTTTGGAATATTAATCCTATTTTTTGGTCATCTTGTTGCATTTCTAATTCCAAAGAGCATAATTCTTTGGAACAGTGAACCTTTAAGATTGCTATTTTTAGAAATTTCTTCATTTATAGCTGCAATCTGTGTTTTTGTTGGGTTAATTCTTTTGTATATAAGAAGAATTACAGATGACCGAATAAAAATGGTGACAACTAAAATGGATATTTTTGTAGAGTTACTCCTTTTATTTATAATATTTTCTGGTATGTACACCGCTGTATTTTTTAGATGGGGAAGTTCCTGGTTTGCATCGGTAATGTCACCTTATTTAAAATCCATTTTTACATTTTCTCCTGATATTACGGCAATTACATCTATGCCATTAATGTTTAAACTACATGTAATAGGTGCATTTTTACTCATTTTCTTTGTGCCATTTACACGATTAGTACATTTTTTGGTATATCCGTTAAACTACATTTGGAAACCTTATCAGCAAGTGATTTGGACCTGGAATAAAAGAAAAGTTAGAAATCCAAAAACACCATGGTCTATTCATCGTCCTAAAAACAATTAAACTGATAATAAATAACCCTTTTTACTTATTTAAATGGAACAATCCGTACCTAACTTACTGAATCTTAAAGATCCCAGTATAAGAACTTTGCATTATACCTGGATAGCATTTTTTCTAACATTTGTTGTTTGGTTTAATGTAGCACCTGTTTTAACAGAAATGTTAGATCAGTTCGATTGGTTAACCAAGGCCAATGTAAAATCAATTATTTTATGTAACGTCGCATTAACCATTCCCGCTCGAGTTATTGTTGGGAATTTGATAGATAAATACGGCCCAAGAGTAATTTTTTCTGGCTTAATGGTTTTAACAGTCATTCCTGGGTTATTATTTGCTTTTGGAAACACACTTACAGTACTCACAATTTCAAGATTATTTTTAGGGACCATTGGTGCCGGTTTTGTAATTGGAATAAAAATGACTGCCAATTGGTTTACACCAAAATATATAGGTAGAGCGGAAGGATTTTATGCTGGTTGGGGCAACTTTGGTTCGGCAGCAGCAGCAGCATTAGTGCCTTTCTTTGCCGTTTCAATTATCGGCGGTGATAATGGCTGGAGATGGTCTTTGGCTATTACCAGTATTATGTGTGGTTCTTATGGTGTATTTTATTACTTTGCTGTAAAAGACCATCCTTATGGCGTTAAAGACAATTCAAGAAAAGGAAAGTTAGAACCTATGCCAATTACCTCTATAAAAGATTTAGCACAGTACTGGTTTTGGCAATTCCCCTTATTTGGTGCTATAGGGCTAGTAGTTTTTAATTTGCATAAACAACAGGTTGATGGTAATCCCATGTTAAGCTGGACAACAGTCTATATTATTTGGGCTGCATTATTTTTTGTTTACTTGGCAGACATAATAAAGGTAACCAAACATAATTTACCCAAAATAAAAGCAGGTATTCGGGAAAAAGATAAATATTCATTTACCAGTATTGGAGCCTTGAATTCTACCTATTTTGCAAATTTTGGGGCAGAACTCGCTATTGTTTCCATGCTTCCTATGTTTTTCTATCAAGTGTTTAGTACACTTTTAAATTCGGCTGGAGAACGAATAGTAACTCTTGAATTGGCAGGAGTTGTTGCTGGTTCATTTGCAGTTATTAATTTAGTTGCGCGACCGTTAGGAGGATTGCTTTCCGATAAAATGGGTAACCGAAAGAAAACAATGCTCCTTTATATGGGAGGAATTGTTGTTGGATTTTTCTTAATGGCTATTATTGCACAATATGGGCCAGTTGATAGCACTACAGGAGAACCAACACTAATTCCATTATATAACACAGTAACCTGGTTAGTGATATCAATAGTGATTACCATGTTTGCTTCTTTTTTTGTACAAGGTGCAGAGGGAGCAACTTTCGCTATGATTCCCACTATAAAAAGAGATATGACTGGACGCATTGCCGGAATGGCAGGAGCTTACGGTAACGTAGGTGCCGTCTTTTATTTGTTTTTATACACCATGATGGACGAGAAGACATTCTTGTATATCCTTTCAGCAGGCGCGTTTATTAGTTTAGTGTATATAGTTTTTGTATTAAAAGAGCCTGAAGGGGCTTTTGAAGATCATTTATAATTGAATTTTAAAATCATATAGTATGTCTCTTAATATAAAAAATTGGAACGTAGAGGATGAATTCTTTTGGGCTTCCAAAGGGAAAAAAATAGCAACTAGAAACCTTTGGTCTTCTATTCCTGCATTACTTCTATCCTTTTCTATTTGGATAATGTGGGGGGTACTAATTAAGTACATGAAAGAATTTGGGTTTACTTTTGGTATGGTTGAAGGGCTTATACAAGGCTCAGAAGATTATATTGCAAAGCTTAAAGAAATTAATAATTTATATTATACTTTACCGGCAATTGCCGGTTTGGCGGGAGCGACTTTAAGGCTTCCAAACTCTTTCTTAATTTCATTGGGTGGTGGCAGGAATGTAATATTTATTACAACAGCACTTCTTCTAATTCCTGCAATTGGTACGGGATTGGCACTAAGTGATATTAACACTTCATATATGTTTTTTGCTGTCATGGCATTACTTTCAGGCTTTGGTGGTGGTAATTTTGCATCATCCATGAGCAATATTAGTTTCTTTTTTCCTAAAAAAATGCAGGGTTATGCTTTGGGAATGAATGCCGGATTAGGAAATCTGGGTGTGGGCATTATGCAAAAAGTTATTCCACTTGTTGTAACTCTTTCATTATTTGGTGGTACAGCAGGGTCTATTGCAACGGCTAAAGGGGCTCCGTTTGAGGGCTTACAAAATGCAGCATGGGTTTGGGTGCCTCTTATCGCATTGGCAACTCTAGGTGCATTCTTTGGAATGAATAATGTCTCCACAGGCACACCAAGCCTTCCAAATACTATAAAAGGAGTATCGAAAACTCTATATATGGTAATGTTAGGTTTAATTGCTGCTGCCATTGGAGCATTTTTGCTAATTGGTCTTCCCTGGGAGGACTGGGGACTAAAAAATGCTGCTATGTGGATTGTACTTCCCTTTGTGGTTATTCTTACGGTATTTCTAATGAAGAAAGCTACTCCAAAAGAGATAAAGCAAAACCTTAAAAAACAATTTTCAATACTCGGCGATAAACACAATTGGATAATGACCATTATTTATACCATGACATTCGGTTCATTTATTGGGTATTCCATGGTGTTTCCAAAATTGGCTCAAGATATATTTGTTTACTCAAATACCTTAGATCCGGAATGGATAAACCCCAATGCTCCAAACATTATGTTATGGGCATTTTTGGGGCCTGTTATAGGAGCATTAATCAGACCTGTTGGAGGGCATACTTTCAGATAAAGTTAATAGCGGGATCCAAAGTAACCATGTGGAGTACCATTTTTCAAATTATTGCAGCATTAGCAGTTGCTTATTTCGTTATTCAGGCAAAAGAAACAGCTACTCCGGAAATATATTGGTGGCCTTTCTTTACAGCATTCATGATCCTATTCTTAACCACTGGAATTGGAAATGGATCTACTTTTAGAAGTATCCCGTACATTTTTTCTAAAGAAAAGGCAGGCCCGGTATTAGGATGGACCTCAGCTATAGCCGCCTATGGAGCATTTATTATTCCTAAAGTATTTGGACAACAGGTTAACGCCGGACATGTCGAATATGCGCTTTATGGATTTACGGTTTATTATTTGATTTGTTTACTGCTAAATTGGTGGTATTATTTGGGACCAAAAAGAGAATTCGACAAACCATAAAGAATTAACATGATATAAAATTATTAATTATGAACTTAGATTTAAAAAACTTAAACAAACAGGATCCCTTAAAAAGAATGGTAGAGAGACAAAAAGAAACAGAAGAATTCTCACCAATGGATCCACCGGATGCTTTTCAACCACCTGTTTTAGATGAAGTAAAATATGAAGCTATGCATCCTTTAATTCAATCTTTAATAGATGAACATGTAAAATGTATTGAAGTTATAGGTGCTTTCGAAAACACGCTCAATTTAATACAGGTTGAGGGTTTTTCGAAAAAAGCCCTGGAAGGCATAAATGATTTCTTTTCCTTCTTCGATGAGTCAATTATCGAACATAACAGAAAAGAGGATAACACAATATTTGCCGAATTAAATGCAATTCTCCGACAAAAAAAGGAATATAGTACCGGAACAAAAAAGACTGTTGTAGACCTAATGGAGGAAGATCATGTGAAAATGCTTCAGCTTGCTGCCATATCCTTTAATTTATTTGGATTGATCACAAGAATTCCAGATCAAAATTCAGGACTGGTTATTTTGGATTTGGCCATTGAACAGTCCAAAGCTTTAATTGAAATGCTAAAACTTCATATTTTTAGAGAAGACAATGTTGTTTTCCCTATAGCAAATAGCTATTTATCTACTGAAGTTTTAGATACTATGAAAAATTAGTGTTATTAATAATCGTTAAACTAATCAACTATAACATGAAAGCAATTAAAATATTTATCAATCGATCAAGAATCATCCATTTATTGACCTTATTTATTGCATTGTTAATAATGCAAAGTTGTGGATCTGATAAAAAATCAGAAAAAGAAAAACAGGTTGAGAGCAAAAAGGATAATGTAATCGAGATCATTACCGAAGTCATGGACTTTCAGATGCAGGACACCTTGCCCTCTGGTTGGAATACCTTTAAATACAATAACAATTCAACCGAAACCCATTTTTTCCTATTGGATAAATACCCTGAAGGAAAAACCTTAGAAAACACTAAGAAAGAGGTGTTACCCCCTTTTGATAAGGGTATGGAGTTGATCATTGAAGGAAAGATGGAGGAAGCAATGGCCGAGTTTGGGAAACTCCCCGAATGGTTCGGACAAATAGTCTTTACCGGCGGATCTGGAATGGTATCTCCTAATCATACCAGTATTACGACTGTTAAACTGGAACCGGGATTATACATTATTGAATGCTATGTAAAGATGGCAAGCGGTAAGTTTCACACTTCTATGGGAATGGCAAAAGAATTAATAGTAAGAGATAAAGATAGTGGTAATTCACCTCCTAAAGCGGATATAGCCATTACCATTTCCAGTACAGAAGGAATTAATTACGAAGGAACAATTGCACAAGGCGATCAAACATTCTCGGTATATTATCAAGATCAGATTGTACATGAAAATTTTGTTGGTCACGATGTCAACCTCGTGAAATTAGACAGCAATGCAGATCTCGATGCCCTTGAAGGATGGATGAACTGGGCTACACCAACAGGACTAATGACACCGGCACCGGAAGGTGTTACCTTCCTGGGAGGCACTAATGATGCACCAACAGGAAGCACACAATATTTTAAAGTGAATTTAGAACCTGGAAATTATGGGTTCATTTCTGAAATACCCAATGCTTTAAGTAAAAATATGTTGAAGACGTTTTCAGTTTCAGAATAGGTTTTAGAAGAAATCATAATCTCAACCAGTTATATTGGAGAAAAATAATAAGTAAAAAATGACCCTTAAAGAAATACATAATCAACTTGATAAGTATAAAAGATTAGGAAAGAAATTGTTTGTGACATCCTCCTTTCAGACCCATAGTATTCCACTATTGCATATACTTAGTCAAGCAGAGATTGAATTTGATGTCTTATTTCTCAACACCGGGTTCCATTTTCCGGAATCAATTTCATTCAGGGATAAAGTGGTGGAATTACTTGGTTTGAAATTAATTAATGTGCGGCCCTTGGTATCCAAGTTCAATCAAAAAGACTGTGATGGACAATTTTATTTTGTAACTGACCCCGATTATTGCTGTTACCTGAATAAAACACAGGCATTAGAGCCTTATCTCATGCAATATGATATTTGGATAAATGGTGTTCGGGCAGATCAAAGTGCTGTTAGGAAAAACATGGAAATTGAACAGTCTGCACCTTTTGATACCATCCGCTTTCATCCGATGCTCGACTGGAATATCAAACAGATTTATGAATACAAAAAACTTTACCAATTACCGGATCATCCTCTTGATAAAGAAGGCTATCAAAGTATAGGATGTCTTCCCTGCACCCAGAAATTTGATTTATCCTCTGAAAGATCTGCGAGATGGTTTGGAATGAATAAAACTGAATGTGGATTACATACAGATCTGATATCAAAATAATTTTATGAATATACTCGTAACTGGCGGTGCAGGATATGTTGGAACAGAGCTAATTTATGCCCTAGAATCAGATCCATTAGTAGATCAAGTTGTTATTTATGATAACTTAATCCGTAATAATCATAATGTCTTTTTAGGCAAACCGAAGTTAAAAACGGACAAAGTAAGATTTATTAGGGGCGATATTTTGGATTCTCGTAAGCTTAAAAAAGAAATAGATTTTGCAGATATTGTCTATCATTTAGCTGCTAAGGTAACCACACCCTTCGCCGATCATAACCCACATGAATTTGACCAGATAAATAATTGGGGTACAGCTGAATTAACTTACCTGATTGAAGAGAGCAAGGTTTCTAAATTTATTTACGCCAGTAGTGTTTCTGTTTATGGGGCATCACAGGAGGCTTTAGATGCTGGAGCTCAACTAAACCCAGGAACCTTTTACGGTATTTCAAAAATGCATGGTGAAGAACATGTTAATAGGCTACGTAATTCTAATATCCAAGTCTATATTTTACGATTAGGTAATGTTTACGGATATAGTGAAAGCATGCGTTTTGATTCCGTTATCAATAAATTTATGTTCGAAGCCAATTTTGCAAACCGGTTACGTGTTTTGGGAGATGGCAACCAAATGCGATCTTTTATCCATATTGATCGATTATGTGACTTTTTAAAAAAAGTAGGGCTTACCGACATAGAACCTGACACTTACAATCTCCTGGAAAACACATTCCGCATTAATGAAATAGTAAATGAGTTGAAATTATTATACCCATCATTGGAAACGATTTATGTCAATCAAAATATGAAAATGAGAAGCTTGGAAGTAAAACCAGATACTCGAATTTCAGACCTTCCAATAGTTCAAAAAAATATTTTAAAAGCAGATTTAAAAAAATTTAAAGACCATTTTAGTTTTTAACTAGTTGTTAAGTTTCATTCATCATTCCATTTAGCAATTGTCTCCATTTAGATTAATAAATGCATTTTACGCTTTCATAGTTGAAAAAATAATTAACCTAAAACAAAAATTCTCTCTCCAGGTTGTAAAAATTTCTCTTCGGTACGTGCTGAATTTATTTCAGCATCTCCACCTTTTTACCTCAACGTTTGTCGAGATAATACAACACAACTTCTTTATTCTCTCTGGTATGAAGGAGATTCCCTCTTTTGCGGGAATATTCGCGGTCTTTACGGGACTCGAACCATTAAGAACCTACTCATATCTTATATTCTTATTCCTTCTTAGGGTGATAATTTTTCTAATTTAACTGTAAAATGTCTCATTATCGGTGCCTCATCAATAATTCGATACCCCCTTTTCGCTTCTTTTCTCGAGGCATAAATTTTTTTAATTACAGCCGCGATATATCGCATATGATTTAAAGAATACGTTCTTCGGGGAATTGCCAGTCGAACAAGTTCTAGTTCTGGGTATCTGTTTTTATGTGTAAACGGATCTCTATCCGCTAGTATTGTACCAATTTCAACACCTCTAATTCCACCGGCAATATAAAGCTCTATAGCCAATGCCTGTGCCCTGAATTCATCTCTTGGTATTGTTGGTACAAATTTGTTGGCATCTAAGAATATGGCATGCCCTCCAAAGGGTTGCTGAACAGGAACTCCGGATTCCACCAATTTAGTTCCTAAAAATGCGACTTGATTTATTCTGGCTTCCAAATAATCGAACTCCGTGGCTTCATCCAGACCTACCGCCAGTGCACCCATATCTCTACCATTAAGCCCCCCATAGGTAATGAAGCCTTCATACATAATATTAAAAACAGTGCATTTTTTGTAAACCTCTTCATTATTTAGTGCTATAAACCCTCCCATATTAACAAGACCGTCTTTTTTTGCACTCATGGTCATTCCATCTGCAAACGAGAAAAACGCTTTAACTATCTCCTTTATGGATAAATCTTTATAGCCCTCTTCCCTGATTTTAATAAAATAAGCATTTTCAGCAAACCGTGCAGCGTCAATAAGTAACGGGATATGATATTTTTTACAAACTATAGAAACGGCTTTGATGTTTTGCATGGATACCGGTTGTCCGCCGGCAGAATTACAAGTAACGGTGACAATTACAAAAGGAATTTTTCCCTTTGGAGTATTTTTTAATGTGCTTTCCAGTTTTTCAATATTTACATTGCCTTTAAAAGGGTGATCTATGGTTGTATTGAATGCTTCATCAATAGTACAATCGAGAACAGAGGCTTTCCTAAATTCAATATGTCCTTTGGTGGTATCAAAATGTGAGTTTCCCGGGATAATATCCCCTTCTTTTACCAATACCGAGAATAACACATTCTCGGCAGCCCTTCCCTGATGCGTAGGTAAAAAATAATCGAATCCTGTAATGCGATTAACCGTGTTTTTTAATTTTAAATAAGACTGTGATCCGGCATAACTTTCGTCGCCGATCATCATCTCTGCCCATTGTTTATCGCTCATGGCACCTGTACCCGAATCGCTTAACAGGTCAATAAATACCTTTTCTGATGTTAAGTTGAATAAATTATAATGGGCTTCCTTTATCCATTGTTTTCGATCTTCAATTGTTGACGGTCTTATGTATTCGACCATTTTGGTTTTATAGGGTTCGACGTAAGGAAGATTCATAATTTATTGTTTGTTACAAACCTATTAATTATTAATTCCTCACAATATGATAAAAGTCATTTCACAATGGTCAATATATTTTCACCTTTGAGGGACTTTTAAGGAAATATATAAATATGGCACCAAAAAGAACTTGGGCAGAACCCTATAAAATTAAAATGCTTGTCGGTTAATTCAAATAATAAAATTGCCCTATTTTTAGCGAAATTAACACTTGTATAATATGGCGAGGAATACAAATAATCATGAAACAGAATAGGCACAAAAAATCCATTACCGATATCTATCCTGTCCAGAAGCCCAGGTTGCGGCCTAGATAGCTTCAGAATCAATTAACAATAACTTAGATCTATAACCTTTTAAATTGCCAACTTTCTTATCTTTGCACACCAATTTTTAATATAAAATAATGACTTCTTCCGGAAAAATAGAATTAATGACTTCTTCCGGAAAAATAGAATTAATGGCTCCTGCCGGAAATTTTGAGTCTCTACAAGCGGCAATTTCAAATGGAGCAGATTCTGTTTATTTTGGCATTGAGCAGCTCAATATGCGCGCCAGAGCAAGCATTAATTTTACAATTGATGATCTGCCCGAAATTGTAAAGCGTTGTGAGTCTAATAAGATACGCACGTATCTCACATTAAATACCATTATTTACGATCATGATCTTAGCATCATCAAAACAATACTGGATGAAGCAAAAGCCAATAATGTTACCGCTGTTATCGCTATGGACCAGGCCGTAATCTCGTATGCCAGGCAAATCCAGATGGAAGTACATATTTCCACCCAAATTAATATTACCAACATCGAAACGGTGAAGTTCTACGCTTTATTTGCCGATACGATAGTTTTAAGCAGGGAACTCAGTTTAAGGCAGGTAAAGAAGATTACAGATCAGATAATAAAAGAACAGATTAAAGGGCCGTCGGGTAATTTGGTTGAGATCGAAATATTTGGTCACGGCGCCTTATGTATGGCTGTTTCCGGAAAGTGCTATTTAAGCTTACATTCACACAATTCTTCAGCAAATCGAGGCGCATGTAAACAAAACTGCAGAAAGAAATATACGGTAATCGATCAGGAAACAGGTTTCGAAATTGAAATCGACAATGAGTATATGATGTCTCCTAAGGATCTGTGTACCATAGATTTTTTAGATCAGATCATTGAATCCGGCATAAAAGTGTTGAAGATCGAAGGGAGAGGACGGGCTCCCGAATATGTTGCAACAGTTATAAAGACCTATAGAGAGGCCATAAATGCTTATTATGAAGAGTCTTTTACCAAGGAGAAAACCATAAATTGGTTGAATGAATTGGAAAAAGTTTACAACCGGGGTTTTTGGAGCGGGTATTATTTAGGACAGAAGCTGGGAGAATGGAGCGATGTGGATGGATCCAAAGCAACTCAAAAGAAAGTTTATATTGGAAAAGGAGTACATTATTTCCCAAAGACCAAGATCGCCGAATTTAAAATAGAGGCCTATGACCTTTCAATTGGAGATAGAATATTAATTACAGGACCCACAACAGGAGTTGAAGAATTTGATCTTAATGAAATGCTGGTAAATGACAAGAAATTGAACATGGCAAAAAAAGGAGATTCCTGCACGATTCCGGTAGATTTCAGAATTCGGTTTTCCGATAAACTTTATAAGATCGTAAGGAGTTAAGAAAATTAAGTAATGGTAGTTGTAACCCTTCAACGTAAAAAATGTATTGGATGTAATTATTGTGTGGAAATAGCGCCATCCCAGTTTCAAATGTCTAAAAAAGACGGTAAGGCCAATTTATTATTCGCATCTGATAAAAAAGGTTTTTTTACATTAAAATCTGCCAATAAAAGTATTTATGAATCATGCAATCTCGCTACCAAAGCCTGTCCTGCTAAAATTATTAGTACAAAGCGTGTCTAATTACAAATATTTTATTGCTCCCTCGATTAAGCTCGTAACTTTAATTGATAATTCGTGATAAATTGATTATTTTTAAATTTCCTTCAAAATTTATATGTTAACCAACGCCTGTCAATATGCAATACGATCCATCCTTTATTTGGCAAGGTATGCCGATGAAATGAATAAAATTGGGGTAAACAAAATTGCTGATGAACTGGAAATACCACAGCATTTTTCAGCCAAGCTTTTACAGAAACTCGCGAAGAGCAACCTAATTTCTTCGATAAAAGGCCCAAATGGCGGATTTTATATGAATAAGGATAATCTCAATAATTCGGTTTGGGATATCATTAATTGTATAGATGGGACGGATAAATTTGATCAATGTTTCTTAGGACTTGCTTCCTGCGACGATAAGAATCCCTGTCCCGTACATTATATCGTAGCTCCCTTTAAAGCCCAGCTACTGGCAGATTTTAGAGATAAGACCATCTCTAAATTTACCGAGGACATCTTTAATTCCGGTAAGATTATTTCTCTAAAGGAATTTAATATCTTAGATCAAGACCATAAATAGAATCCAATAGCTATCTTGTTTTAATATTTTAGCAATACAGAAATTCAATCCTATCAAATTATCAACTTTGATGGGCCACTTTATTTGCATACCTCGGTCTGATCACCCAACTAAAATTACGTTCCTTACTAAGCACTATCCACCAGAATAAGAATAGAGCTAAGCCAACAACAATGGCCATAATGATCCATTCTGGTAAAATTGAAGTCAAATCAACTAACATACCGTCGCCAGGAAAAACCCCAAACCCAAATAAGGCAGGTATTCTAAACCAGTAATAACATGCCACAGCCGAAAATGAAAAAATGCTCGTTAATAATTTTTTCCGAACATATTTTCGTACAGCAAAATAGACTATTGTGGTAGCAAATAGTCCTAATACAGGAAGTATATAAACACTTAATAGCTCATAAACGCTTGTTATATTTTGAATGTCTTTCACCTGAAACCACCCCCATACAAATCCCGGAAACGCGCCAACCATTAATACTCCAGCTAGCTTATGATTAATATTCTTTTTTAACGATAATGGATTTATTCCATTTGTTTTATCCGGGCAAGGTGTTGTACATCTAAAGCAAAGTGCGCAATGAACATTGGGCACTTTTAACTTGTTCTTCAGTCCATACAACTTCTCAACAGGATGCACCGGGCAAAGACCGGAACACCAGGCACTTTTCCATTCATATTGTGATCCGAGGATAATAGCTATTAAACCAAGGCCTATAAGAAGGATTGCCGTAGATAACCCATTCAAATTAAATATGGCATGACGTAAAGGAACAAGGACGAACAATGCTATTACCGCAATTAAATTCAACTTACTGGTTTGTGATACTGTCAATTTCTTCCTCTTAGAAAGGTTCAAATGCCTTGGAAGCAATGATGTTGTTCCCATAGGGCAAATATTTCGCCAGAGCCCTGTTGCTACAACTAACAATAATGGTGCTACAGGGATTAAGATGTTCCAGAATAAATGAATTCCCAGCGTCGGAAAGAATATCAAACAAAATACAATTGACAAACCCACAAGCAAAAGTGATAATTGAACAATTCGCCAAATTCGCATTGACTTTACAGATATTTTATCTCCAGGTTTTAACTTAGTATTGATCATTGTGAAAAAAATTTAATCTCAATTGAGTAATTTATTCGTAACATACATAAATACTCCGGTTAGTACTTTTGCCTCGGTTTTGAAGTCCGAAAATACGTAAATTTTAAATATTAAAAGATATTTTAGTCTTTTATTTGATTTTAATTTAATTGGAGTCTTTGAGAAGTATAAAATCGGTATTATATTTATGGTATAGAAATAAAACAAAAAAACCACCTAATTTCTTAGATGATTTTCTCTAATTGCTCCCCCCTACCTGGCGCTTGGCAGGCAGGCTCTTGGGCTCTGCTCGGCTTCGTTCGGGATAAATTTCTCGCAACAAAAGTGGAAAAAGAACCACACTATTCACAGCATTTACTTTTTTTAATTGTTAACATAAAGCTAGTTAACCTCATATGACCTTCGGAATCATTTTCTTTCAATGTTTAGTCAACAGATATAAACTGACAATTATCATAGTTTAAATTTCATCTATGCTTTAACTTTTGGCATTTCTTTTTGAGAAAAATTAGTATGAATAAAAAACTAATCCAAATGTAATATGAAGAAAAACAGAGTACTATTAGTTGTTGGTGTTTTTGTGATGGTAAGTTTTGTTGGATTTCAAATTACCGATCCTAATTTGAACATGCTTCAATCACCGGGTTATCAGATTCCTGATTATCAAGAACCCGATTATGGATTGGGTGACAATCATATAAGTAAATTGATACCATTTCCGGATCTCGCAAAAGGCGAAAGGAGTCCCTTCGATATATATAAATATGGAGGAAAGGCTAAGACTTCTTTTATGAGCCCTGAATTAGGAATGAGTTGGGACGAGTGGGTCTCTATGCATAAATTTCAAAAGCCGAAATTGATGGCAGATCGAACAGAGTATATGAATAGTCGTTATAACTTTTCTGGTGAGGTAATACCCAATGCCTTTATGACCGGTATGAGAAAACCCATTATGAAAGGTCCCATATCAAAATTACCGGTGGGCGTTACCTCTTTTGAAGAATTAGCCCTTCTATCTCCCAATGAGATCAAAGAAAAAGATCTGTTCCCGTATACCCCATTATCACACCCATTACATTCTACCGCTCACATGGTTTTTCCCGAACAATGGATTAAAGCTCACCCTGAGCACCGTAGAATAGATGTTGACCACGATATTCCAGATGAATATTTGCCTGAGTTTCCACCTCCAATGTTCCTAACTACTCACAAAGAATATGGCGATATAACCAATGGAAAAGAGGTCAGTCTCAGCAATTATTTTGAAATGTTTAACGGATTGCTTACTCCTGAACAATTGGAAGGGCTTAAGGAATTATTAAAACCCACTCCCAGCACCTTCTTCAATCATACAACTCACAGGGTTACTCTTGAACCAAGCGCGGGTGTTTCTTGTTTTTCATGCCATGTTAATGGACATACTAATGGTGCTTTCGAAGTTGCACCCGACACACGTCCCCATCTGGCACGATTGAGAGTGGGAACACCTTCCATGCGGGGCAACTATAATTTAATGCAGTTGGCCTCCAAACGATCAATTAGAAGTATGGACCATTTCGCTGAGGTTGAAGAATATTTTGAAGCAGACCCCGGCATTCAACAGGCAATAGGTCCCAGATCGCAGCAAAGGCAAGTTACGAACAGAATGGGAGACTTCAATGCGATTTTGGATTTCGGCCCAGCCCCTAAATTAGGATCCCTTTATAAACTAATTCCCAGTCTTTCTACGGATCAAGAATTGAGAGGAGAAAAACTGTTTCATGGTAAAGCACAATGCATAAACTGCCATAACGGACCTGCATTTGTTGATGATTATATGCATGATCTGAAGGTTGAAAGATTCTATAAAGGCAGACCAGAAGGCCCTATTAAAACTTTCCCGCTAAGAGGAATAAAAGATTCCCCGCCCTATCTTCACGACGGAAGGTTAATGACACTAAATGATACTGTAGAATTTTTTAATCTTATTTTGGAATTAAAACTCACAAAAGAAGAAAAAAGAGATATAGTTGCTTATCTGATTTGTTTATAATAGTAAATCAATATTAATTACCTAAATAACATTAATATTCAAAACTGATAATAATCATGTTTTAAAATCTCTACAGCCGGTAAATTGCAATTTTTTTAGACTAAACTCCTTAAATGTTTAGTAAAGTAATTAACGATAAAGAATATAAAAATGAAACACGCACATTCATTTCACATCCCTGTTATGGGAATTGGATTTACAATTGACTCCCCTTTAAAGGTAGCTCATTATGGTATAGATTCTGTGATTTCTTTAGTAGATGATATTTTGCTTGAGAAATTGAGAAGGATGTACAGTCATAAATTTGGGATCCCATATAAAGAAATTACCAATAAGATAGACGATTTTAGAGCTAAAAGAATTACCTCTTATTTGAATTTAATCAATGACTTAGCAGAAAAGAAATTTGAAGCCTTAAAAAATGTTACTGCCGAAAGAAGTGCCGAAATAAAAGCATATGTTAGTATGCTTCCTGATAGCTCTACATTAAAAGATGAGTTCAGAAAATTATCAGTAAAAAGATTTAACTTCTCTGAAATTAAGAGTTGGGCAGTCAAACACCTAACAATGGGAAGTATAGATGTAAATATCATGACCAAAGTTGATAAAGACAACTATAATAAAAAAGAAAAATTACCGATAGAATATAATGATGCGCATGCAGCTCTTAGGGGATATGCAAATAGTGATTTAAGGTCTTCAGTAATACTATCAGCAGGAATGAATCCTAAATTGTATTCTTATATTGGACAATTTGATGATTTTTATCCCAATGTTCATGGAGACATTAAAAAGAAAATCATTGTAAAAGTTAGTGATTACAGATCTGCTTTAATCCAGGGGAAGTTTTTAGCCAAAAAAGGATTGTGGGTTTCAGAATATAGAATCGAATCTGGTCTTAATTGTGGAGGACACGCTTTTGCTACCGATGGTCATCTTTTAGGGCCTGTTTTGGCAGAGTTTAAAGAAAAACGGAACGAATTAAGAACATCTATTCAAGAGATATTAAATAAAGAGCTTATAAGTAAGGAGCGTATCGTGCCAAAAGCCCCGCTATCGGTAGTAATTACAGCTCAAGGCGGTGTAGGCACCAAAGAAGAGCACGACTTTTTAATGGATCATTATAAGCTTGATTCAGTAGGTTGGGGAACCCCTTTTTTATTAGTTCCGGAAGCAACAACAGTTGATGATAAAACACTTGAAAAATTAGTTGCAGCCAAAGAAGGAGATTTGTATTTAAGTGATATTTCCCCATTAGGAGTGCCATTCAATAATCTTAGAGAGAATACTAAAGATCTTGACAAAGAAACTTTAATTAAAAAAGGAAGACCGGGCAGTTCTTGCCCTAAGAAGTTTGTGGCCTTAAATAAAGAATTCACGGAAAAAGGTATTTGTATGGCTTCAAGACAATACCAACGCTTAAAATTAAAGGAACTTGATAAAAAAAGTCTGTCTTCAAAAGAGTATCAAATTAAGTACCGTAAAATTATTGAAAAAGCTTGTACATGTGTTGGCTTAGGAACATCTGCACTATTAGCATATAATTTAGATACTAAGGTAGAAGGAGAAGGTGTTTCTATTTGTCCGGGTCCCAATATGGCCTACTACTCAAAGGTAATGAGTTTAAAAGATATTACAGATCATATTTACGGAAGAGATAATGTGATAACTAGAACTGACCGCCCTAATATTTTTATTAAGGAATTACATATTTATATAGATTTCCTTAAAAATAAATTAGATGAGGCACAAACCTCTATGAGTAAAAAACAGGAAAAGTACCTGCTTACATTTACGAAAAACATGAAAGAAGGTGTGTCTTATTATCACAATTTGTTTAGAGGTTTAAAATATACATTTGCAGACGCAAAATCCATTGTTTTAAAAGAATTGGAGATTAGTGAAAATACACTTCATCTCATTAGTTTAGAAATAGAGCAATTGAAGAATATAAAATATTAAGCTAATTGTTTGACGTCAGCAAAAAGTGAACTTTAAAATGAATAATATTGCAGATGAGACAGAATTCATGGACTCACCTTAAGCATCATACAGTTCTACTGTTCAATATATCGACAACTTATTAAATTAAACACCTTAATAGACATCCATTAGCTTTCCTCAACGATAATAACCCTTTCCCATTAATTGACATTTATCATATTTTGCTGCCTACAGTTTTTTTAACTTCGTTAAATATATAACTCTAATTCCAAGGGCAGATATAATAAAAAGCACAGGTATGAGATAGTATTTCAACAAGACACTGTGGAAATAAGAAATAGTCATTAATATAAAACAGGATTAATAATCATTAAAAATGAATAGGCGATTAGCAATAGTAACTGGGGCAGCTAATGGTATTGGAAAAGCCATAGCACAACGAATGATTAAAGATAATTATATAACCATTTTGGTTGATATTGATAATAAAAATGGAGAAGCATTATCCGAGAAATTTGGAAGCTTTGCAAAATTCATAGCTTGTGATATTAGTAATGAAAAAGAGGTGAATCGTCTTTTTAAAACAGTGGCCAATGAATTTGGACATGTTGATGTTGTTGTAAATAATGCAGGGATAATTAGGGACAATGTGATATGGAAAATGCCTGTCGAAAACTTTGATAAGGTTATCGAAATTAATCTAAAAGGTACATGGTTAATGTGTAAAGCAGCAGCAGCATTAATGCGAGAACAAAAAAGAGGAAGAATAATAAATATTGCTTCTCGTGCATGGTTAGGTAATATGGGGCAATCAAACTATTCAGCTTCAAAAGCAGGCGTTGTTGGATTAACAAGAGTTTTAGCATTAGAACTTGGCAAATATGGTGTACTAGTCAATGCCATTGCACCAGGGTTAATAGACACACCTTTAACTCAAAATCTATCCAAAGAAGTTCGGGAGAATTTAATTCAAGTTCAACCAATCAAAACAATAGGAAAACCTGAAGATATTGCTAATACGGTATCTTTTTTGAGCAATGAAAATACTAAATTCATTACAGGACAAACCATTTATGTCGACGGGGGAAAAAGTATAGGAGCTGGAATATAAAATGATAACCATTCCATCATTGCAAACGTAGAGCAACGAAATGAAACAATCTCATTAATAGAAAAAGAGGAGATGAATATCATAACATTAACGGTAAACAAAAAAGAATACCAGGTAATTGTTAAACCTCATGATACTTTGGCAAAAGTATTAAGGGATAAAATTCAACTAACCGGAACAAAATTGGGATGTGAACAGGCAAGTTGTG
>PVMK01146518.1_pt1 | contig 20826 bp, 19 predicted proteins | sample 1853481 | NCBI WGS metagenome assembly PVMK01 (sample SAMN08533507, study PRJNA380276) | Marine sediment metagenome, whole genome shotgun sequencing project.
AGGAGAGGACGGGAGGATGGATCATTCTGGTGCTACGGACCCGAAGACCCGAATATCAAAAATATTTGCAGTCGAACCCAGACAACGGATTATGAATCCTGTGTGATAGTGATCGACACTCTGGAAAGTTCGTTTTCCAATATTTTTGATATTCGGGTCTTCGGGTCCGTAGTACCAGAATGATCCATCCTCCTGTTGTCTCCTAATGGTGTAGTTGGTAATCTTCTGGGACAAATCCAGAAGTTTAGGGTCATTATGGATAGCTCCCATGCGAGCTAAGAAATCAGCTCCGAACAGAGAGGCGTTATGGACATAGATTTCAAATAGCGGTGTGTAGCTTAAGCAAATTTCATCAGACATTTTTCCGGGTTGATGCTTCAAATCATTTACAAGAAACTCAGTAATCGAGTTACATATATCCAGATATTTTAAATCCTTGAGTGTTTCATATGCTCGAAGAAAACTATATCCACAGGTGACCGTTACAACAACTGAAGGCGTACCTTTCGGAATGAGTTTCACCGATGCCCAATCAAACGGATATCCCCAGCAATGTCCACTGTACCCTTCACTTGTATTTTTCTCCAACCAGTTTAGGCATTCGATTGAACGATCAAGATAATGCTGATGGCCGGTTTTCTGATATAAAATCAGGTAGCTTTCGGCTAACAGGCCCATGCCTTTTGCATTTATTTGTTTCGGCATTGAGTACAGGCGTATAATGCTATAGGGAAATAGCTCAATCATTCGATTGACTACATATTTTAATGCCTGTAGTGGTCGGTGTCTGGGTAATGTATTTATTTTCAAAAATAGCGGATGTTCTCTGATTGTATAAGGATCCCATCCGGCCCAGCCGTTTTTTTCTATCCAAATTGATAGATTTTTGATAACCGTCAAAATATTTGATTGTAAAGAATGATCAGTTTTTATTTTGTAAGGATAATTTTTCATAAAAAAAGACGATTCATCTATATTCTCTATTCTTAATCATAATTGAGGTGCATAGTTATCTATAAATGGAAGGCATAAGATTCATAAGTTTCGTTCAATATGTAATCATTCACAGTATTCATATACTTCTAAAGTATTTACATTTTCAATCCGCGACCATTGTTGGTCATTGAAATTATTTTCAAAAGTTAATTTAGTGATTAAATTAGCTGCTAATTCTGATGATTGGCCATCATAAATCGTATCGACTGTGTGACAGTATCGCTTTGTTTTAATTCTAATATCTGGTTTTTGCTTAACGAGGCCATCAACCCAGCCTTTAATATCGCCATATTGGTTTGTGTGTTTATTAATTAAGCCATTTTTTATGAAGTCGTAGTGATCCAGTTGTATCCCAGGGAAATCATAATAGATCGGATATACATTTAACAGGGCTGCTTCCAGAGCGATACTGGAATCACCAACTATTATAGCGTCAACTTTAGACAAAAAATCAAAACTGCTTTCATGCAACGGATCACAATATTTTAAAGAGTATTTAGAGCACAGATTTGTCCATTGCCTATTGGTATCTCCAGGATGCGGTCGTAATGAGATACTCAGTTCAGGAAAGTCAGAACGCAGGTGTTTCAAAATTGCTTCGACGCTATTTAAAGAATCAAGACTATTTGTGCATATTCCCAAATGCCTTAAAATATTGTTCTTATTTATAGATGGAATATAGGCATCTATCTTCGGCATACCAACAAGAAAAATTTTGGTATTTGATGGACCACAGCAAGCATATTTAGCAACAGCATCCATACCTTCCAGCAGCGCATAGTCAAATTTTAGAGCGGGAAATTGATCATTAACGGATGCATGTTGCAGGTAAAACGTCTTTACTCCCTCCTCCTTAGCGGCTTGCGTAATCGTCGTACACTTATAGGAGTGGTCGTTGGCTACCACCAGGGCCTTGACAGGATATTTTTGAAAAAAGTTACGAAAGACAATATAATTCCCATAGGATAACAAGTAATGGTCAAATATATATTGAATGCTTTTTCTTTGGTATCCTTTAGAGCCAAAATATTCTTTTAAAAGCAAAGGGAGAAAAATCAGTGAAAGTAATCGCATTTTAAAATTTGAAAAATGCTCTGATAGTCCGTCTGTATTGTCTATGATGAAGGAATTGGGGACATGTTTAACCACAGGACTTAAAGCCCACGCATGTTTTTCGCCTTGATAAAAAAAGAGAATATCATTAATGCATTCTTTATTTTTTTTTGATATCAAACGTTTGATTGCCGATCTTATTGTATAAAAAAAAGAAAGTAATAAATGTTCGGGCAAAGATCTGGGCTTTAAGCCGGCAATAGGCTTATTAATGGTACCTAACTTTTCCGAACTAAACTCATAATTAAGCTCGAAAATATCGAGCTTCCCAGCTGAAATGAATATATTAAGTATATTGGCCATCAATTCACAAATCGGTTGAAAAACTTCTCCCGTAAACGTCCTATACCTTTTTCAAGGCTAAACCCCATGGCATCGGACAGACTCTTGCGCTCAAAATCCAAACAAGAATAAAGCGAATAAAAAAAGAAATCATCGTAGCTTGAGCAGCACCAATAGCACCATAACGTTTGATTAAATAAAAACTGATAAATACGTGCAGAACACCGACAATAAAACTGGCTATTGAGAGCATATAGGTCTTTTTTGTATACATAATATAAAGACAAACCATAAAATACATCCCATTAAACGCATAACTCAAAGCAATCCAAAAGACAAAACGAGCTGATTCGAAAAAATCCGATCCAAGCATTAGATGGATGAAAAGACGTCCAGGTAACGCCAGCATCAGGGCCGATAGAATAATTAGAATGAAATAAATATACGTTAATTTTACCAGTTGTAATTTTCCCGGGTCATCCACCTCATTCATCTTTCCATAAAAAAATGGTGCCCAGGCATTATTAAATGCTGTAGCTATGACGCCTATGATCATACCAATCTGATATCCAACACTATATGTACCAGTATCCGTTAACCCAACAAGGTGATTTATCAGTAAACGGTCGACTGAGGTCATGAACCAGATGGATAATACATGGGGAATTAATGGAACACCGAAAATCAGTGCATCCCTGATGTGGCTGAAGTTGAAACTAAACTTGATGTAGCCTCTATTCAAAATGAATACGAAACTTAACAATGCAAAGAAGGCGGTTGCCACCGAGGTTCCCATTAATCGACCAAACCAACCTAAACCTAGTGCCACGACAAAAATAATCGAGAGCGAGACATCCAAAATTAATTTTGAAATATTATAAGCACAAAACGGCCTGGCCCGTTGCTCGGCCTGCCAAAGGATGAGATTAATGAGTGTGATAAATTTTGAAAGAGCTATGAATACGCCTATAAATATCCACATTGAAGGTAAAGAGAGTTTCTCGGAAATTTGGTTTTTAAAAGGAAAAATAACTAAAGCCACAATTATCGTTGATGTTATAAGAATTAAAAAGACGTTATATATATAGCTTGGCAACTCATCCTTATCCATTTTAAAAAAGTTTACATTAACAGCACCATGTGCACTTAAACCTACAAATACACATAAAATGCCGACATATGCGGTAAACGTGGCGACGATGCCATAATCAGAGGGTGATAAATATCGTGTCATAACAGGTAAAAGGAAAAAAGGAATGGCTTTATTTAATACTTCGGAAGCTGTATAAAGGCTGGTGTTTTTAAACAGCCTGTGTTTTAAAATATAACCAGAATACTCCCTGATTTTTTGAACGGTAGATTGTGTATTTTGGTTATTCATGGAGGACATGACATGCTGTGTGCTATCGGGTTTCAAATTAGCTCGCTGCGCTCACAATTGGAATGATGGAACAATTCCATTATTGCATTTTCGGGGCAAATTCGGAAGCCCCAAAAAACCTCTTTATTCTCAATCGGTTGTAGAAATTCCGAGCCGTTAAATTAGTTGAGTTGGCAGTTTTTGGTTAAATCTGATTTCTTTTCCAAAAAGAAAATTCGTAAGGTGCGGTCATTTGCGTCAATATAATGCTGGTAGATAAATCCAATAATTGAAAATGCTTCAGTCCTTGCTTGTAGTGGACCAACTTCGTGGGTTTTAAAACTCCGGCTTCTCCTTTGCGAATCGCCTGGTTTTTTCCTTCCATCATTTCATGTAAAAATATATACATAGTCGTCTGCTCATCGACATAATTTAAGTAATTCAGCACAACCTCCGGCTCCATCTCCTGAAAGCTGGCACTGTTAATAAAAAGATCATAGCTCAGACCCTCGATCTCAGGCATTTTCCAATTTCCAAAAATAAATATTTTTCCTTCACGGTTTTCGGGTAGAATTTTCATTTTTCGCGTTGCCGCGTATGAAACTATACAATCAGGGAAGAGTGCGGACAAATATTGTTCGCAGATGTAAAGCTGTGGGGGGATGTCAAAAATATAAAAACACATCTCAGGATGCAATTTTTTGATGACTTCGATTTGTTTACCGGATCCACTTCCTAATTCCATAATAGCATTAATGTTGCTGTAATCCATAAATTGGCTACAGTATGCATACTGTATGTAGTAATATAATATTGAGGTCGTAAATAATTTCCCATTCACTGAAAAAAGATCCTCTGGATTTCCAATTATTGATGCTTCTAGTTCAGAAATGGGTTTTGCATTATTCTTTCCACCATAGCCCTTGGCAATCTCATAGTAAAGCAATCTGATATCTTCCAGGTTGGCTCCGGTTATTGCCCGTGAGATATAATTATATAATTTATACAATTGTTTAATTTTCAATAATTGGTTTATAACCCTAACGGCAAAAACATTTTTCCCCCAAATAGTCAAATGATCGAGATGCCTCGAGAGCGGCATCAAATCCGTTGCTCCAAAAGAACTTAAAACTGAATTTTTCCTCCTTCTAAAATCTTTAAGGCCTTTGGCACGCAGTTCAGGAAGAAATATTTTTTCATAGTTTTGCCAGTAATTCGTAGGCCGGAAAATGTCTGGAGCAGCTTTTGTGTCATTCATCATAAGCTCCAACAGTTCCATATTATCGTTTATCTGTGTTGTGTTAGCTTTTATATTCATATGTTAAGTTGCCTTGAATTCATACTGCTTCCATAAAAATGTAGACAAATAGATTCTTGCTTTTTATATTCAATTTATTCCAGGTAGTAGATTAAACTGAAGGGCAAATTGGTTTGCAGGTAGTAGATTAAAAACTGAAGGGCAAATTGGTTTGAGTGATTTATCGGATGTTACAACTGGCAGATAAATAATGTAAAGAAAGGACATCATATTCATAGAAAATTTGGGAAGTTTTTAATCAGGTCTCCTTAATACAGGTTTCGAAGGTATCCCTTCAATCCTTGCGCTCACAGTATCTGTCTCGATTGCTTCAGCTAAAATTTCTAGCGCGTCTTCATAAACATCAAGAATGTAATCAATATCGGCCTCTGTATGAGAATAACATACAGAATGATATTCTGCCAAAAGAACACCCCTTTTTAATACTTCCTGTTGAAATAGGGATTTTACATTTAGATCAATTTCATTGGATTTATAAGGAGAATGAAACTGTAAAATCGTCCTTGCGGGATACCCTTTCTGAATCACCACTTCTTTCAAACCGAAGTGATTAACCCTCTCATTAAGCCCAATATTCAGCTTATCCCCAACAAATTCTAAATGTTCAACTACATTATTTTCTTTCATGATCTCCAGAGTCGTTTTGGTTGAAGCAAGCCCAATGGTTTCGCCGCCAAATGTAAAACTAAAAAAAACCTCATTAAATAGCTTCATTATCTCTTTTTTCCCAGTTAAAACAGAAACAGGCGAGCCATTCGCTATTCCTTTACCAAAGCAGGCAAGATCCACATCAATACCATAATATTCTATTGCACCACCTTTGGCTAATCGAAATCCATTGATGATTTCATCAAAAATTAAGAGTGCACCATGATCATGGGTTATTTTTTCAATATTTTTTAGAAATCCATCTTTTGGAAATGTAGTTGTAATTCCTTCCATAATTACACAAGCAATATTCTTTCCATGTTCATCCATTAATAATTTAAAGCTCTCGATATCATTATAATCAAAAGTTTTGCACAACTCCTTATTGAAAGACGGTATGCCTTTGTTTCGTTCAGTAGTACTTATATACCAATCATGCCATCCATGATAGCTCGTTGAGCATCTCGCAATCAATTCTCGACCCGTATAGGCTCTGCTTACCTTAATCGCGCCTGTTGTTACATCGGAACCATTTTTACCAAAACGTACCATATCAGCCCAGGTATTATTTTTTAAAAGCATCTCTGCTACTTCAACTTCTAAAGGATGCATTAGGGAAAATGTTTGCCCTTCCTTCGCTTGCCTGGATATTGCGTCTGATACTCCCGGATATCCATATCCTAATGTGATGGCCCAAAGACCCATGCAAAGATCTATATACTTATTTCCATCCACATCCCATACATAGGATCCCTCACCTCTTTTTAAAAAAATGGGAGCAACACCGAAAACGAATTGATCGGGTCCTTTCGAGAAAGTCTGAGTACCGCCTGGTATGATACTTTCAGCGCTTTTCCATAATTCTTTAGATTTTTCTATGTTTGTTTTTGCTGGTTCAATATTCATGAAGTTACCTTTTGCTTATAATTCTGTTATCTGCTGGAGAATGTCCAGGATCCACGGCTAATTTAACCGATTTATTTGGAAGATGTATTTTATTAATTTCGAGAATTTCAGGATATTTTTCAACTAATTTTAGGATGTCATCAAGACCAAATTTTGGATTTGAATCATAAAGGCGCTCTAATATTTCTTTGATGCAGAAAAAATCTTCCACATAATCGAGTGTAAAACGATGGGTGTGAAATAGATTATGGCCTTCAAATTCAACATTGATAATTGGAAAGCTATTAGGATTTAAGTATGCATAAGGAAAAACATGTTCCCGCTCATATTCGGATGAAGCTTTTTTCCAGATTGTGTCTAATGTTGCCATCGAACATACTTCAACATCAAATCCATCTGGAAAAGTAAAGGGCATTTTATTACAAACTATTGAGATCCTGTTATAATTTTCTAAAAATTTTTTAACAACGATATCAACATAATGAGGATCAATCAGAGGACAATCAGAACAAAACCGTACAATTACATCAGCCTTATATTTAATTCCAGCTTTATAAAATCGGTCCAATACGTCCTGTTCTGAACCTCTATAATGTAAATATCCATTTCTTTTGGCAAACTCCACAAGTTCGTCATCGGAAGTACTTGTAGTGGTAGCAATTACTATCTTATTTAGATATTTTGAATTTTCTAACCTTTCAATCATATATTGAAGTAATGGCTTATTATTAACTTCTCTAAGTACTTTTCCTGGTAATCTCGTCGATCCTAAACGAGCCTGTATTATACCAACTGTCTCACTCATGCTCTTACTCATTCATTTTTGTCGTGAAGTAAAGAGTCCAGGCCCAAACAACCGGGCTTTGCTTTGCCCCCTGGAATAAGGTTCTGTATAACTCTGCTCTAACATACTTATGGAGTACTCCATCACTCCTTGAAACTGTTACAGGCAGAGCCAATTATCTCTGACCCAGCGCTCCGAGGCGTAGGATCGTATCCCTACGAGCCGGAGCCCCGAAGGACCGGATCTTCAAATTTAAATAATACTGTTAACTCTATATAGCTGTTAAGCCTCCATCAACAACAAATTCTGCACCCGTAATATATGAAGCGCATTCTGATGAGAGAAAAACAACGATTGGTGCAATATCTTCTGGATAAGCCATTCTTCCTAACAAGGTCTTTTTATTGTATCTTCGCACAAACTTTTTTGGCTGCTTATTAAAAATTCCGCCTGGACTCACGACATTTACCCGAACGTTATTTTTACCGAAATAACTTGCTAGATATTTTGAGTACATTTTTATCCCACCCTTTATTGCAGTATAGGCGGCCGGCGACGTCATCTCGGTGCCTTCATATAGCGTAAAATCAGGCGCAACTGAAGAATGGATAGATGCAATATTAACAATAGACCCGCCCTTACGAAGAGCCATTTTTTTGGCTATTTCATTGGAAGCTATGCAATAGCTGCTTAAATGCAAATCTATATTCTTTTGCCAGCTATTTATAGTGATATCTTCCAGTTTGTTACCCCAACCTTCAGTTCTTGGGTAGGCGCTATTAATCCAAGCATAAACAGGGCCATATTTTTTTTCTATTTCCTCTATCTTTGCCGGTATATTGTCTAATCTTGACATATCCCAATAAAAAAAAGCAGAGTTGCCTCCACAGCTCATTATTTCCTCTTTAATTTGTGAACCTTTCTCATTATTTATATCAGCAATGAGGGTAAACGCTTTAAAGGCAGAAAAGCATCTGACAATTTCTTTGCCCAAAAGACCGGCACCTCCAGTGACAACCACGTTTCTTCCTTGAAAATTAAACAGAGATTTATAGTAATCAATCATTGAAAAATCCGAATCGGCTCAGCATTTTTTTGTAACCCTCTATTTGTCCAATATCGACCCACCCATTATCTATCGGGTAACAGGTGATCTTACCTCCTGAAGTAATTATTCTCTTTATCAGCTCATCCATTCCCAAAGGACATTTTTCCGAAACAAAATTGAATACCGAAGGCTCTAAAATATATATTCCGCTCATGATCATGATTGAAAAGTTCGGCTTTTCGTCAATATAATTTACAAAATTATCTGAATCCAATTTAATGACGCCATAAGGAACAGACACTTTCTTGCGAACACCCAGAATCGTGATATCAGCTTTATGTTCCATGTGCCAATTCAGCATTAACTCGTAATCCAGTTCTGCAAGAATGTCACAATTGGTGAGGACAAATGTCTTATTGATATTTTCCTGCAGTAAACAGAGGCCCCCCGCTGTACCCAGGTACTCATTTTCTTCAATAAAACTGACATGTTGAGTGATTTTATTCTCATTAAAATAAGATATAATGAGCTCCTTCTTATAATTTACAATTATTCGGATATCATGGAATCCGCTTTTCATAAAATTATCCATGATCATTTCAACCATGGTTTTTTCACCAATCGGCATTAATGGTTTGGGTATAATTTTGGTTAATGGAGAAAGCCGAGTTCCTTTGCCTCCAGCCATAATCACCACTGGATTATCAAATGATTTCCTTTTTGTTTTAACAAAATCGAGCGCAGTTACAAGATCTACTACATGTCCCTTATTATCGATAATTGGAATATGATCGATTTTCTTATTTTTGATAATTTCATGAGCAGAATTTTTATTTTCTATCGGCAAAGAAAAATAATTGGGGTTCATCAATTTTGAAACGGGTTCACTCAAGGATTCATTCTTTAAAAGGTAGCGTCGGATATCTCCATCTGTAACAACACCAATTAGCCTGTTGTCCTGATCACAAACGAGCAGAATGCCTAATCCCGAGTTATCCATATTTTCAAAGGATCGTCTAATTGGCGTTTCTGCTGATATGGTGATCTCATCAAATCTTTTGGGTCCTTCTGCGGTTTTTGTCATGGCTTTTTTTTTAAAACAAGAAATGAGTGTTTCTTTTTCTTCTTAATGCTTAAATAAATATTTAGGGTTAATGACAATTTTATTGTAAATCATTCCAATGAATCAAATCGTCTTTTTTTAAGTTTCGCTTTAATTTTCGATTGATGACGTACTGAACCTCATCTGGACGTATGCCCGTACCCGGTCTTTTAAAAAGCAGGTCATCTGACCGAATAACCGTTCCCTTCCCGATATCTTTTTTAACTACAATGCTGCGTCTAAATTTCGATTTCTTTTCATGCTCGGCCGGATTTACAAATCGCCGGTAGGATCCTAATGCTTTTACAATGTTTCGCGATCCTTCAACAATCGCCTGCATCTCCTGAGGATCCGCCGAAATTTCATGATCCCATCCCGGCAATTCTTTATCAAGCGTAAAATGCTTTTCTATGATGCAACTTCCCAAAGCAACCGCTGCTAACGGAATACTTATTCCAAGCGTATGATCGGAAAATCCAACCGGATAGCCAAAGGTCTGGCGCAGCATAGGGATATTGTTCAGATTAATATCTTCATAGGCCGGGGGATAGATTGCAATACAATGCAATAAAATAATTTGGTGATTACCAGCACGCTCAATCGTTTTAACTGCATTTTCAATTTCGGCTAAAGTTGACATTCCCGTTGATAGCAAAATTGGTTTTTGTTTGAGAGCAATATGATATAATAGATCAAGATTATTTATATCCATGGAAGCAATTTTATAAAAAGCAACATTAAGGTCCTCTAAAATATCTGCTTCGTCCTTGGAAAATGGTGTAGAACAAAATTCAATGCCGACTTCTTTGCAATATTCATTTAATTCATAATGCTGCTCTGTTCGAAAGTAATACTTCTCGACCATCTGCCTCAATGATCCGAAATGTTTTGAAGGCGAGTCATTATACTTTATATTACGATCGTATTCTTCTTTCGCAATCAAAGACTCTGTCGTCCAGGACTGAAATTTTACTGCATCACAATCACAAACCTTTGCCTCATCAATCATTTTCTTTGCTAAAGTCATATTGCCATTGTGATTCGCTCCAATTTCAGCGATAATATAAGGACCAGAAAAATCGGCAATTTTACGATCCCCTAATTTCATATGCCTAACTCCTCTACAGTTTTTATGGGTTCCCACCAAAGCGGATTTTCGGGAGCCTGATTCCGGACTTCTACGATATATTTTTGCTTGAAGCTATCATCAACTTTTATCAATTGGTATAATTTTTCATATGACTTAAATAGAGCCTGATATTGATCATATTGTTTTGAGAGAAAATGAAAATGATCTCTTTTTACTTTTATTCCTCTAACGATTTGGTCATCAGCCAGATTTAAAGGTGATGCTTGATTTTTTTCATACTGGCGGTAATAGGTATGTGTCTTTTTTGTGAATCTGATTTTTGCGCCTAAGAGTAAAAACATGGAAAAAAAAGTCCAATCAAATGCAATAATGTGATTAGGGATATCTTCAACATTAAAAAATAATTTTAATTTTATAGCCGAGTTTGACAGTCCAATACAGTTGAATGAATTAAGAGATTCATCATTTAATTCATATCCTTCTGGATAATGACTCCCAAGCATCGGCTTTGTAAATTGAATTCCTTTTCCGAACAAAACAAGCTCATTGAAAACTATATCACTATAATTAAGGATATTCTTTGATACCTCTACTCTATTTTCTGAAAATTTATCGTCTGCATCAGCAAAAATAACAACGTCAACCCCTTCCCGTACAAGCCATTGGATACCCTTTTTTCTCAATTGAGCCGGAGTTCCTTTTGCTGTAATTACTTTATATTTTAAGTTTTGAGACCCTATAATATGATTTAATTCCAAAAAATTATCATTGATTAAATAAAGGGTAAATTCCAGATCGGTTTGATTTGATAACGAATGCAAAAATTCAGAAAGATATGGCTCTACCCCTGGGTAGACGACACTAAATACTGCTGTATTCATTATAATTGGCTTTACAGACACTAAACTCTTCGCACCAGAATGAAGTACCAAGGCATTAAAAGAGGCCCGGAAATCTGAAGACGGCGTCCATTCTCCAGTCTTTCAGTATACGTTCCCATACCTTCACCATTTGATTTGGGTATATCAATATCAATATCGAATGGAATATATATAAAATTGTTGTAGCCGAAAAGTTCAAAATATTTTTGGACTCTTTTCAGGGAGTATACATTGTTATAATATTCGGAATATAGTTTATCATCAGATGGTCTGGTGTAATCTTGGACTTGGATCGAACAATTAATATCGCCTTCATGGAAAAGAGATGTAATCGCAATCCAGTTAGCTTCTAATTCGGTAAACTTCTCAAGCGATTCTTTATAGTCCGGCAACCATGATAATGTTTGAAAAGATACAATCCCATCATATTTTCCGATAAATGACTTTGCTAATTGATACAAGTCGGCCTGGATCAGACGACTATTTTGTCTGTGGTTTCGCACAAAAATTTGATTGCCCCTTTCGACCATATCAGGATTAATATCGATACCTTCAAAACTACTATTCGGATATCTCTCACTCATGTAGAAAATATTAGATCCCATTCCAGAGCCAATATCCAGAATTTTTAGCGCCGTCGAATCGCTTAAACAACCCATCTCTTCCAACCAATTACAGAAATGAATTGTACTTCGATAGACTTCTTTGAATTGCCTTTCATGATAGCTGGAATTTGCAGCTTCAAACCACTCGGTTGTTCTTTGTGTGATCATTTTTTTCCTAAAATTCGTGTTTAATAAAATGTGCTCTCTGGAGGAACGTCTTTCATGACCAGGGAGCCGGCACTCACTTTTGAATATTTGCCTATCTGAATATTCTCTCTAATGACAGCATTACTTCCAATAAAGCTACCTTCTAAAATCATTGCACCACCGTTAATGGATGCTCCGGTAGAAATATGACAGTGATCCGCGATATAAGCATCATGCTCAATTAATGCCTTAGAATTAATGATACTATTTTTCCCAATCCTTGCATCGGCGTTAACCAGTGCATGGTGCAATACAATCGTGCCCTCTTCAACCGTGGCATGTTTTGAAACATGCGCTAACGGGGAAATTATGACAGGAAACTTGGCCCCCTTTTTTTTGAGAATTTTGAAGAGATCAATTCGTTGTTGGGGAGATCGGATTTGGCCGATGGTAATTAAAAAATATCTGTATCTTTTTATCAGTTGAGGGATATCATTGTCGGTCGCAAAAACTTCATAGCCGAGCAACCTAGAATGAAGTTTTTCTGGAATATCTGCGATACCGGCGATTTTGTAATTGCCCTCTTGCTCGATGACATCAATGCAAGACTTGCAATGACCGCCACCGCCAAAAAGTACGAGCTCATTCTTTTTCATAGCGGCACACTGCTGGGAATATTGACAACTCTTTCTTCGAGCCACTGAGCGTTTTTTAGGGAATCTGTCTGGCAGTTTTCATACATGCCAAGTTTGTTCAAAAGCCTCCATATTGGTCGGGTCATCACTTTCGCACCGTTCGTTTTTTCCAAAAATTCATCTCGCTGATCGCGGGTCTGTGAGAACAATAGCATTCAGCCAGTAATTCGACACGGCATTATCCGGTTCTTCTACGAATTCAACTTCGACAGTCTTAAAAAACTCTTTGTATATCCGTGCCAATTCACGCTTTTTCTCGATAAAAAAAGCCCAATTGTTCCAATTGGGCACAAGCCAGTGCAGCATTAATGTTCGGCATACGGTAATTGTAACCAACGGTATCGTGGATGTATTCATGGGGATGAGGTGCTTTTGCCGTGGTAGTAATATGTTTGGCGCTTTGAGCTATATTGTAATCATCGGTTACAATAGCACCACCACCACCACTGGTGACAATTTTGTTCCCATTGAGGCTGAATATTCCCAGAAGACCAAAACTACCCGTTTGTTTGGAGGCATAGATACTCCCAATGGATTCCGCTGCATCTTCAACGACGGGGACATTAAATTCATTACAAATATAACAAATCCTGTCGATTCGACAAGGATGCCCAAACGTATGCATTGGAGCGCATGCTGCGATTTTCTTCCCTGATATTTTATTAAAACATTCGCCTTTTACAAGTTTGCAATGACTTTCAAAAAAACTGCTTAAAGCATCAGGATTTAAACCCAGGGTTTTCCCGTTCGACATCTAAAAATACGGGTCTGGCGCCACAATATGATATGGCATTGGCTGTTGCTACGAAACTGACAGGTTGCGTGATCACCTCATTGCCGGACTCAACACCTGCAAGTTTTAAGGCCACATGCAACGCACTGGTTCCATTGACTGTTGCCACAGCGTACCTTGCACCAACGATATTCTTTATCATTTCTTCAAATCGTTCAACAAATTCCCCTACAGAAGATACGAAAGTAGAATCAATGGCAGCGTTGACATACTCTTTTTCTTTTCCCCGAAAGCTGGGTTCGTGCAGGGGTATGCTATCCTTATTCGGATAGAGAGAGCGGATAAAATCAATAATATGGCTAAACATTATAAATGTAAGTTTTAAATTTTTTTAAATTGTCTGGATTCTTGTACCATTGAATGGTCCGGGCTAAGTCCCATCTCTAAGTGAACACTCAGCTGAAAATCCGGTCAAATCCCTAATTTTTGAGTTATCACACCACAGACGAAACACTTCGGAATTTTTTGGTCTAAATCGTTCTTTTTGAGTCGCGGGGCTAGCATTACTTCCCATCAGCTTTTTGATGAGTTCAAATAAATCGCCGATGGAAACTTCACGATTAGAACCGATATTGACGGTCATTCCCAAGGGCTTCATCGCATTTTGCGAGCGCGATAATTCCGCGGCAAGTATCTACGACATAATTAAAATCTCGGGTCGGTGAAAGATCCCCCAAATCGATTGCCTTCTTGCCGACAGCAATTTGAGTAATAATGGTAGGAATTACAGCCCGGGTCGATTGGCGGGGGCCGTAAGTATTAAAAGGCCGAGCAATTGTAAGGGGGAGATTGAAAGCGTTGAAAAAACTGGTTGCGATGGAATCTGCACCGATTTTTGAAGCGCTGTAAGGGCTTTGCGCCTGCAAGGGATGCTTTTCATCGATAGGTACATATTGCGCCGTACCATAAACTTCAGAAGTTGAGGTATGAATAAGACGCTCACATTCGTTACCAATAGCTCCCTGACAGATATTTAGGGTCCCTTTTACGTTTGTATCCACATAACTTTGAGGCGCAATATAAGAATATGGTATTGCAATTAAAGCCGCCAGATGGAAAACGACATCGACCCCTCGAATTATCGCTTTGCAGTAATCTGGATCACGTACATCACCGCTGAGAACTTCAATCTCAGATAGACAATCCAGGTCTTCCAACCACCCCCAGTGATTAAAAGAGTTGTAATAGCTCAGCGCTTTAACTTTACCGGCTTGTTTGACAAGCATCTCTGTAAGATGAGATCCGATAAAACCATCAGCTCCGGTGACTAGTATTGTTTTTTTTGACAGTTCCATAAATTGATGTTCTTTATTAGTACCTATTTATTCAAATCCCATCATGTTTGAGAAGGATTTATCTAACAAAATATTTTCGCCACCAAGACACGAAGTTTAATTAATAAAAAACATTTATTGTTTGTGTCTTGGTGCCTTTGTGGCTATTCTTTCCGGTTTATCCGGATTTTAAGCGATCAATCCGATCTTTAGGCTTACTTCAGTCGTTTCTAAAAGACTTTGGAGGGATATTGGCCATTCTGAATTCTGCCCTTTTAGGCTTTTAGCAAGAAATTCAAGCTCTTCATATTGACCTTTCTCGGGATTGCTTGATTTTATGGAGTTTAAGTTTAAGCCAAATCCGTGCATTGCCCTATAATCCTCAACAATTATGCTTTTCTCATCAAAATGAACTTCAAGCTGTTCCTTTGGTAATTCTTTAGAGCCTATTGCAAAATATTCGAGCGTAGCAACGGAGCCATCCTCGTATTCTAAAATGATACTTTTATTATCATCGCCGCTTATTGATCTTGAATTGGGTCTTAAGGATGCATCAGCGTATGAGCGGATGGGGCTGTCAATTAAAAATGAGAAAAGATCGATGATATGGCAAGCCTCTCCGATAATTCTTCCGGCCCCCTCCTCAGTATGGACCCAATGTTCGAGCGGTATATAACCGGCGTTCATACGATAATGAATAAAAAGAGGGTTGATGCGATGCTGAACATATTTTTTGATTTCCTGGGCATATTTTGAAAACCGACGATTGAATCCCACCATTAATACAGGTAAATTCGAGTTTGTTTTTTGCTGATGCGAATTAAAGAAACGGCGAATCGCCTCGAGTTCCTCGTTCCCGGTACAAAGCGGTTTTTCCACAAATGTATGTTTGCCCGCTTTTAGCGAATCAAGAACCATCTTACCGTGGAGATCATGACGGGTACAGATCATGACCAGATCAATTTCCGGATCGGCAATAATCTCCTGGTAATCTGAGGTGGCATAGTTCGCAAGATTCTTCTGAGCAATGTATTGGGCCTTTGAACCTGTTCGATTGCATATTGCTCTGATCCTATAATCCTTCGCTAATTTCTGTAAATTCGGAAGATGCGTGCCTAAAGCAAAACTTCCGGCTCCGATAATACCGACATTTATTTTCTGGGACGAGATGGGTTCTGTTTTTAGTGTTGAAACAATTACTCTTTTTGAATCCTGCAACGAAGATATTTCAGCGGAGAGTGTGTCCCCATAGTATAGAAGTGCCAAAATTGGCGGTGCGGGGTTGTTTAGCGAATCAAAAGCTTCTTCTACCTGCGATATGTCGTAAACAGCCTTATTAAGAGGTTTAAGCTTAATATCGTTACTATTCAAAAGCCTTAGGTATTCATCCATGTTACGTTTCTCAGACCAACGTACATAGGCATACGGATAATCAATACCGCGCTCTTCATAATCAGAATCATATCGTCCCGGGCCATAGGAAGTCGATATAAGAAAATCAATTTCTTTACTGTAAATATCACTTCTGTTGAGTTCCTTGCCCCATTCACCCACCATGACAACCCGCCCTTTTTTTCGGCAGATGGCGAATGCATCCGAGAGTGCTTGCGGATTATCGGTGGAGGCACAAAATACGGCGATATCGGCTCCCTTTCCACCGGTATAATGCATAATCGAAGGGATATAATCAGGATTTTTAGGACAAAAAGCAACCTCTGCACCAAAATCCAATGCTATTTGCAGACGGTTGTTGTCCAAATCTATTGCAATCACCCGCGCCCCTGACATCTTCAACATTTGAACGGCCAGCAAACCGATAATCCCGGTCCCATACACCACCGTAAATTCACCGATTTTTACATTCGCCCGGCGCACAGCCTGCATGGCGATCCCGCCCAATGCGACCGTAGATGCCGACGGATAATCAAGACCATCGGGCATGGGCATCACCAGATTTTTAGGGACATTTACAAATTCAGCATGTAACGCATACCCACCCCCGGCAGCAGCAACCCTGTCGCCGGGTTGAATATCTCTGACGCCATCTCCAATGGCGAGCACAATGCCGGCGATTGAGTACCCTCCTGGAATCGGCATGTCAAGTGTATCTTTAATTTTAGAGAGCGTATTGGCTATTCCATCCTTTTTAAGCATTCCAAATGCTTTTTTAACATTTTCCGGCTGGTCCAGTGCTCTTCGAATTAAACCTTTACTACTTCCTCTGACGCTTGACATTTCTGTGCCGGACGAAATGCATGAATTCACAACCTTGATAAGAACGGATCCCGGTGAAACCTCTGGTTGAGGAACTTCTATCGGTAGTACGTGCCCTTTTTTTAATAATGCCTGAAACATAATCTAAAAAACATCCGTTGGTTTATAGCAAGTAATTGCATTTAACGATTTACCCTATTCTAATTGGAAGAAACATCCATCTTTCGATATTTTAAAATATATTCTAAGAAGAATGCCAGAAATATTGTTAAGAAAAATCCTGCTACGATACCCAGCAACACAATCAATTTAATTTTGGGCTTTATGGGGTTGGGAGTGCCGGATGGCGGTTGAATATTTTGAATGTTTTGAATGTTTTCAATATCAAATTCTAATTTATCGATCTCCATTAAACTCTTTTGGATCTTGTTTTCCAACTCATGTATCTTTTGGGTTTGTGCTTCTTTTTGAATTCGATATTTATAAATTTCGTCTTTATATGTGTTGGCTAAAGCGATGTTTTGTTGAATCGTGTTGGAGTACAGCATGGCCGACAATATTCTACTCTCATCCGCGCTATTTTTTAGAAATTTAGCCCTTTCTTTAAGTAAATCATTGGTATTGGAATTGATAGAAACAACTTCCGAATCTAATTGTTTGATTCTTTCTTTTATACTATTTAGGTTCATTTCATGGGACTGTTTGGCGGTTTTAAGCTTGATAATTTCAGATTTTGCAATGGATAATTTATTCTGAAATCCATTTCTGTAATGTTGGACTATATTACTATATTCATCGAGCAATTGATTATACAGGAGGTTCAAAGTTTCAATCCCTTGTTCTACATTCGCTGTCAGGTAACTGATTTTGAGTACATTTGCGTTTCTGGATGCTTCAATACCAAAATGGATGGTTTGAGGAATTTTATTCTTATTATTTCTTTTCAAATGATCGATTATTTCAACGTTATAGGTTCCGGCACTAATTAAGGCTTTTATATTTTCCGAGGTTTCTATATATTCTTTTTTACCATTATCTCTAATGGTTAAAATACCGGGCCGGAGAACCATTTCAGTACGATATATCTTGGTCATATTGAACCCGTAAATGGTTGACAGCAAACCCAAAGCAAGCGTGCCGCCAACAATTAGCAGTTTCCATTTCCATAGGACTTTTAGTAAGTCAATCAGCTCAATTTTATCTTCTGGATAATCAGTTTGGTTTCTCACAGGTTCTGATGGGTTTGCTTTTTGTGTCATATTGTTCTCCAAATTTTGGATCAGTAAATAGTGACAAGTGACGAGTAACGAGTTTATAGTTCTATTTAGATGATCTTAATGATTTCTGTAATCCAATGATAATTCTCGAAATTTCTTCAAGTTCCTGCAGTATTGGTTCTGTCTGGTTTGACTTAAGAAAATTCAGGAAATCGCCACGTGCCTTCGGGTTCTTATCGACCAGAATTTTGTCTGCCTTTAGCACATTTCGTAAATACAGCAGGCCGAAAATATCACCACGCTCGACCAAGGTATTCAAGATGCGGACATCGAAGCTGTCAGGCGCAATGCCCGTCTTAAATAATAAATTAAACCCTAAAAGAGATTAAAATTATAACCTTTGTGGTTTGCTGCCTTAGCGGCTGAACTATTTCAAAAAATCAACAATCCTCTCCCCTGCTTTCCATCGCCATATAGCTCGATGTTAAAATCTAAATCTGTTTCAATAATAGCCTTATAGGCATCATAAATATTTTCGGTTTCGGCTCCTGTCAATGAATTGTAACCATGTTCTACCAATTCAACCCACTCGGTTTCATCTCTCAAGGTAATACAAGGCTTTTTAAAGAAAAACGCTTCCTTTTGCAATCCCCCGCTATCGGTCATAACCAGCATACATTTTTTTAGCAGGTAGATCATTTCGAGATAACGCCGGTCGTATAATCTTAATTGAATCTGAGGCTTTCAGGTCCAATGTTTCGATCGCTTTCCTGGTTCTGGGGTGAAGGGGCAGGATAATTGGAACTTCTTTTCCGATCTTTGCAAATCCATCGAATATTGATTTCAGCCTCACGGCGTTGTCTGTGTTTTCGGCCCTGTGAATGGTGGCCAGGATGAATTTTTCGGGAAGATCAAATTGGGGCTTCCGTGCGAGCTCTTTGTAATAAATAGCGGCATCAAGCATAACGTCACCGACAAGGCGGACATTTGGATTGTGGTTTGGGGAACATCCATTGTTGCTGACCACTGCGAGTTCTTCTTTAATTATTCCTTCTGCCTCCAAATTCTCAACCGACTGCTTTGTCGGGCAAAACAGGAAATTCGCAATATGATCGGTCAATACCCTGTTAATTTCTTCCGGCATTTTACGATTGAAAGATCGAAGTCCCGCTTCCACATGAGCAACCGTGAGGTGGAGCTTTGCCGCGGCCAGGGCTCCGGCCAAAGTGGTGTTGGTATCCCCATAAACCAGAACAAAATCAGGTTTTTCCTCAACAAGCACCGTCTCGATCTTTTCCATCATCTGCCGGTCATGGCACCATGTGAAAGCCCGTTTATATCCAGAAAATAGTCCGGTTTGGGAATGTTCATCTCTTCAAAAAAAACATCGCTCATATTTCGGTCATAATGCTGCCCGGTGTGCACGATAACCTCGGTAACTAGTAAGGAGCTGGAATGGACGTCTTTGCTAAAATTTGCAATGGCGCGTGAAACCACAGCCGCTTTGATAAACTGTGGCCGAGCGCCGACGATGGTTACGATTTTCATGGTTGAAATTTAGGATTTTCTCCGCAATAGCCGCTCTCAATAAGTGCTAAACCAGAGAGGTTTTTAGAAGAATGGCCATGGGCTATGAACCAACAACAACTAACCCGTCATTACCTTTCTGGTATTTTTTTTCACAAGTAAGACACTCCAAATCATCTGACAAACGTTCACCGCACTCGCACGCCCAGCCGATTTGCTTGGCAGGGTTGCCGACTACCAGCGCAAAATCTGATATTTTTGTTCACCACTGCTCCGGCACCGATGAAGCAGTCCGCCCGAGTGTTGTTCCACACACAATTGTGGCATTGGCACCGATGGTGGCTCCCTTTTTTACCCAGGTGGGGCGCACCTGATCCATTTTGCGAATTTCAGCTCTGGGGTTATAGATATTTGTGAATACCATTGACGGGCCACAGAAAACGCCTTCTTCAAGAGTGATGCCAATGTCAACATCCGGTCCTATAACAACATTTTGTCCGATGTTGCAGCTTTCACCTATTTTTCAATTGGAAAGCATATGGGAAAAGTGCCATATTTTGGTTCCCCTGCCAATTTTTACATTGTTATCGATTGCCGCGGTGGGATGGATGAAACAATCAGTTTGCGAGTAACGAGTGACAAGTGACGAGTCAAAACTTGAAGATCCCAGAGGACTTGTTACTTGTGACTTGTCACTATTTACTCCCAAAGCAATTATACGGCCATTGTCATTTAAAGAGGCCTGACTGGCGTTCAGAATTTTTAAGACCTTTAAGCCTTCATGACCATCGGTAATCGGTTGGGTGCCATTGGTAATGCAGTCTAA
>PVMK01123678.1_pt1 | contig 20822 bp, 16 predicted proteins | sample 1853481 | NCBI WGS metagenome assembly PVMK01 (sample SAMN08533507, study PRJNA380276) | Marine sediment metagenome, whole genome shotgun sequencing project.
CATTGGCATCTTTAAAATGGACACCATGTATCCCTAATGCTTTGGCCGCATTGACATTTCTTAAATTGTCATCAATAAATATTGCATTACCGGCATTTATATTAAAGCGCTTTAAAGTAATATTGTAAATATCTGCAAAAGGCTTTCTCGTTTTTTCTGTACCAGATACGACAATGCCTTCAAACCAGTGTAAAAAATCGAAACGGTCTAAGGCTATAGGGAAAGTTTCATGACTCCAATTTGTCAGGGCTACGACTTTATATTTATTTGACTTGATAAGATCATCGAGAATTTCCACGGTTTCGCTATTAGCATTGCCCAGCATCTCTTCCCAGCGCCCATAAAACATCCTTATAAGGCCTTCGTATTCGGGGAAAAGCGCAATACGTTCTTCGGTTGCTTTCGCCATAGGATATCCTGCATCCTGATTTTCATTCCAATCGTGTGTACAGATATAATCAAAAAACCAATTCATTTTTTTACGGTCATTATTAAATACGTCTAAATAAACATATTCAGGGTTCCAATCTATAAGAACACCTCCCAAATCGAATATTATGGTATTTATATTGTTCATAACTGCGAATTTGTATCTTCCTTTTGCCCCATCATCATCAAATACGATTTTAAGAATCCCTCAATTTGACCATCCATTACTGCATCTACATTCCCGGTTTCATGTCCGGACCTTACGTCCTTCACCAATTTATAAGGATGCATAACGTAATTACGTATCTGGCTTCCCCATTCAATTTTCATTTTTCCCGATTCTATATCATCGCGTTCCTGTAATTGCTTTTTAAGTTCTATTTCATAAAGTTGAGACTTAAGCATTTGTAAGGCCCTTGCCCTGTTATCGTGTTGCGACCGGGTTTCGGAACATGAGATCTTAATACCCGATGGGAAGTGGGTGAGCTGAACTTTGGTCTCAACCTTATTGACATTTTGCCCTCCGGCACCACTGGAACGGGCCGTGGTTATCTCGATATCGGCAGGATTGATTTCTATTTCTATGGAATCATCGACCAGAGGATAAACATAAACCGATGCAAAGCTGGTATGTCGTTTGGCATTGCTGTCGAATGGAGAAATTCTTACCAGGCGGTGCACTCCATTTTCACCTTTTAACCAACCAAAGGCATAGTCTCCATCAATCTCTATGGTCACAGATTTTATCCCGGCAACATCCCCTTCCTGGTAGTTGAGCTCCCGTACCTTAAAATTGTTTTTATCGGCATACATCAGGTACATGCGCATTAACATTTGAGCCCAGTCACAGCTTTCGGTCCCTCCGGCACCGGCTGTAATTTGCAATACGGCACTCATGCTATCACTTTCGTTAGAAAGCATATTTCTAAACTCAATATTTTCGAGGAATTCGACAGCCTTTAAATATTGAAGATCAATTTCTTCTGCCGTTGACTCGCCCTCTTTATAAAATTCATAAAGAACCTGCAGGTCATCGACAAGATTTTTGCCGGTATTGTAATCTTCAACCCACTTTTTCTTCCCCCTCAGGGATTTCATAATAAGCTCGGCGGCTTTAGAATCGTTCCAGAAATTAGGATCAAAGGTTTTTTCCTCTTCGTTTTGTATTTCTATTAGCTTGACATCTAAGTCAAAGATACCTCCTTAACGCACCGAGGCGTTCTACAAGATCTTTAATTTGATCGGTTGTAACCATAAATTTATTTGCTTTTAGCAAAAATAGAATTAATAAACTTTAGAGAAAATTAAAGTGCAAATATTTTAATTGGAATATGGCATTATTATCGGGGTAATCCCCTTTTTTGTAAAGATTTATTTGTGTAGTTTTATGTGCTAAATTTTTACCATGAAAAAACTCATCTCATATTTCATCTTATTGTTTATTGTAAACACTGCATATTCGCAAGTATTAAGTGATAAGATCCTAAAATCTTATAAAGGCTATTTTAATTTTCATTATGAAGAAGCCAATGATAAAATCTATCTTGAAGTCAATCGACTTAATGAAGAATTTCTATATATAAGTTCCCTTTCTAACGGAATAGGATCTAACGATATAGGCCTCGATAGAGGACAACTTGGCGCCGAGCGATTGGTAAAATTCATAAAGGCCGGAAATAAACTACTATTGATCCAGCCAAATCAGGATTATAGGGCCATTACAGATAATGAACTTGAAAGAAAAAGTATTGAACAGGCCTTTGCCAAATCGGTGATATATGGATTTAAAATTGTGGAGTCCGATGCCGGTAATTATATTGTGGATTTTACGCCTTTTTTATTACAGGATACTCATGGGGTTGCGAACCGTTTAAAAAATGCTAAAGAGGGTACATACAAATTAGACCTTAGTAAGAGTGCTTTATCTTTAGAAAGGACCAGGGCATTTCCAAAAAATGTAGAATTTGAAGCACTGCTTACCTTCAAGGGAGAACCGAAGGGTCAAAATATAAGGAGTGTAACACCAACGGCTTCCCTGGTAAGTGTAGTTCAGCATCATTCCTTTATTGAACTGCCCGATAATAATTATAAACCTCGCGAATTTGATGTTCGCAGCGGCGCTATTTCAATTTCCTATTTGGATTATGCCACTCCGGTTCAGGAACAGATAAGAAAGCGGTATATCATAAGGCATCGTTTGGAAAAAAAGGATCCTTCAGCTACAATAAGTGAAGCTAAAGAACCCATAATATATTATTTGGATCCCGGAACACCCGAACCTGTGCGTTCGGCCTTATTAGATGGAGCGGCATGGTGGAACCAGGCTTATGAGGCAATTGGGTTTAAGGATGCATTTCAAATTAAAATGCTTCCCGAAGGAGCGGATCTTTTAGATTGTAGATACAACGTAATTCAATGGGTACATCGTTCTACAAGAGGTTGGAGCTATGGAGCTGGTGTCACAGATCCGAGAACGGGGGAAATTATAAAAGGCCATGTGAGTTTGGGAAGTTTAAGGATAAGACAGGATTTTCTAATAGCCCAGGCCTTGCTAAATAAGCCCTTCGCAACAAATGACGATAATTATCAACCCATGTTAGAAATGGCTATAGCCCGGATAAGGCAGTTGAGTGCACATGAGGTAGGCCATACCTTAGGTTTTACACATAATTTTGCTGCAAGCACAAATGACAGGGCATCGGTTATGGACTACCCACATCCATTAATTGCTTTAAAAAACAATGCTATTGATTTAAGTAATGCCTACGCAAGCGGGATTGGAGATTGGGATAAAGTAACAGTTGCTTATAGTTATTCGCAGTTCGACGAGGCATTAAACGAAAGAAACGAACTCAATAAGATATTAAATAAAGCGCAAAGCGATGGGCTCCGTTTTATATCCGATAGTGATGCCCGGCCTCAGGGAGGAGCACATGCCCTTGCACATCTCTGGGATAATGGCAAAACTGCTTCTGAAGGCTTGGAGGGCCTTATTAAGATCAGGGCTCATGCCATTTCAAATTTTTCGAAAGATAATATCCGCACCAACGAACCTTATTCGGTATTGGAAGATGTTTTTGTGCCATTATATTTCTTCCATCGTTACCAGACCGAAGGGGCTATTAAAGTTGTGGGTGGATTAGATTATAATTATGCTGTAAAAGGAGGTGGCCAGTTTACGACAAAAGTTGTGGATGCTAATGCACAGAAGGAAACACTTAAATCCATTCTAAAAACAATTGATGCCGAGTTTTTGGCCATTCCAAAGAACAAATTGGATCTTTTTCCACCAAGAGCATATGCCTATGGCAGGAGCAGGGAATCTTTTAAAGGTAAGACCGGTGTTGGTTTTGATGCATTAAGTGTAACCGCAACAGCAAGCGACATGACCTTGAGTTTATTATTGCATCCCGAACGTGCAAATAGATTGGTACAACAAAAGAGTCTTGATAAGAATCAACCGGGTTTGGATGGTGTTTTGCAAGACATTATAGATAACACCTTTAAAAAGAACTACAACGATAGTTATTTGAGTGAAATACAGCAAATGACCAATGTGAATGTGCTGAAGCATATCATGAATTTAGCTGTAAACGATGCTGCCTATTTTCAGGTAAATGCAATGGCCAATGCCGCCATTTCCAAGATTAGCAGGAGTTTGGATTCAAACAATATGAGTGCTTCTTATAAATTGCAGTATAAACGTCTTATAAGGGAATTCCATGTTAAACCTGAGAAGTTCGTATTAAAAAGTACACCAAAACTCCCTGATGGTTCACCTATTGGAAGTGGTATTTGTAATTATTCATTAAATTAATTCTTTAAAATGGTTATTGATTTACGTAGTGATACCGTAACCAAACCCGGAAAAGGGATGTTGGATGCTATGTTATCGGCACAGGTTGGAGATGATGTGTATAAGGAAGATCCTACCGTTAATGCGTTGGAAGAAAAAATTGCGGCCATGTTTGGTAAACCGCAAGCACTGTTCTTTCCAACCGGAAGCATGGCTAATCAAGCCGCTATTAAGTTGCATACCAATCCCGGGGATCAACTTATTTGTGATAAATACGCACATGTTTATAATTATGAAGGTGGAGGGGCTTCATTTAACAGTGGAGTGTCCTGTAAATTGATCGATGGTCATCGCGGCATGTTTATGGCGCAACAAGTATTAGATGCTATAAATCCCCCCGATTTTTATCATAGCCCCTTATCCAGTTTAGTAACTGTAGAGAATACAACCAATAAGGGCGGTGGGGCCTGTTGGGATTTTGACGAGATAAAAAAGATAAGGCAAATTTGTAGTGCTCATAATTTAGGATATCATCTTGATGGCGCACGCATTTGGAATGCATTGGTTACCAAGAACGAATCGGCAAAACAGTATGGTGAAATATTCGATACCATTTCGGTCTGTTTAAGTAAGGGGCTTGGATGTCCCATTGGCTCGGTCCTTATCGGCGATGAAGCGATCATGGAAAATGCCATTCGAATACGGAAGATCTTAGGCGGTGGTATGCGCCAGTTAGGGTATTTAGCGGCCGCAGGGATCTATGCTTTAGACCATAATATGGAAAGACTGAGGGATGACCATGAAAAAGCCAATGAAATTGGAGCGGCATTAAACCTGTTGTCAATAATAAAATCTGTTGAACCTATTGAGACCAATATCGTGATTTTCGAATTGAATAATGGTGTTGATGAAAATGCATTTATTCAAAAACTAGCTGAGAATAATATCCTTATTATTGGAATGGGTGGAGGTAAACTTCGAATCGTAACGCATCTGGATTATACCGACGGGATGCACGATAAATTATTGAGGATATTGAAAGATTTTGACCTTTAGAAAAATTAACTTTCTTTGTGAGAAATAAATGGTTATAAGTTATTTTTAATCTTATTTTTGCGCGTTTAATTTAAGAACTGTATGAGCAAGAATATCGTTCCCCCCAGAGCAAAAACAATTCCGGAGCATCTTGAAATTCACGGAGATGTTCGGGTAGATAATTATTATTGGCTGAACGACAGGGAGAACCCCGAAGTTATAGATTATCTGGAAAAGGAAAACACCTATTGCGAGGGTATCATGGCCCATACCAAGGACTTTCAGAATGATCTTTTTGAAGAAATGAAATCCCGTATTAAGGAAGATGACGAATCTGTGCCTTATAAATACAATGGTTATTGGTATATTGTAAGATTCAAAAAAGATAAAGATTATCCTATTTATACCAGGAAGAAAGGCAGCTTGAATGCCAATGAAGAGACCTTGTTTGATTGTAATGAAATGGCTAAGGGGCATCCTTATTTTAAATTATCGGGAATTAATATAAGTCCGGATAATACATTGGCCTCCTTCGGGATCGATACTGTTGGACGTAGGCAATACACCATACAGATAAAAAATTTAATTACCGGAAAAATATATGATGATTGCATAAAAAATACTACCGGACTTGGGATATGGGGAAATGATAATAAAACATTTTTCTTTACTACCAAGAACGAACAAACTTTACGAGCCGAAAAAATATACCGGCACAAGCTCGGTGATCCTCCCCAAAATGCTGAAATGATCTTTAAGGAAAAAGACGAAATATTTGGTACGACGGTTTATAAATCTAAGTCTAATAAATATATTGTAATAGCCAGTTATAGTACCCTGACGACGGAGTATCAAATATTAAATGCCAATACCCCGGATGAAAAATTTAAGGTATTTCAACCAAGAATTCGTGGTCTGGAATATAACATTAACCACTTTGAGGACGAATTTTATATTGTCACTAATGTAGACAAGGCCATAAACTTTAAGTTAATGAAGACTCATGAAGAAACAACAGGACTCTCAAATTGGCAAGAGGTCATTCCCCACAGGGAAGATGTACTTTTGGAAGGCATTGACATATTTAAGGATTTTTTAGTTATAAGTGAAAGAAGCAATGGGCTAAATGAAATTAAGATCAAATCCTGGGATGGATCGAAGGAGTATAATTTACCTTCGATAACGAAACCTATACGGCCTATACCACTACAAATATTGAATTTGACACTCCTTTCTTGCGCTATGGTTATAACTCCTTAACTACACCGTCTTCGGTCATTGATTTCAATATGATCACCAAAACCAAGGAAATTTTGAAAGAGCAAGAGGTGTTGGGGGGAAAATTCAATAAAGAAAATTATGTGTCGGAACGTATTTGGGCCAAGGCACAGGATGGTACAAGGATCCCGATATCCCTGGTACATCATAAACAAACAAAAAAAGACAGTTCATCACCTCTGTTATTATATGCCTATGGCTCTTATGGTTCAACCATAGACCCTTATTTCTCTACGGTAAGGTTAAGTTTGCTCGATAGGGGATTTATTTATGCAATTGCTCATGTGAGAGGAGGGGAGTACCTTGGACGTAAGTGGTACGATAACGGGAAATTGCTCCTAAAAGAATATACTTTTACAGATTTTATTGACTGCTCGAAACACCTGATTAAAAACCAATATACTTCGCCGGAACATCATTATGCAATGGGAGGAAGTGCCGGAGGATTGTTAATGGGAGTCATTGTAAATTTAGCTCCCGAGCTTTATAACGGAATTGTTGCACAGGTACCATTCGTAGATGTAATTACGACAATGCTGGATGATTCGATCCCATTAACTACCGGCGAATATGATGAATGGGGTAATCCTAACGATAAAGAGTTCTACGAATATATTAAATCTTATTCGCCTTATGATAATGTTATTTCCAAGGAATATCCGAATTTGCTTATTACAGCCGGCCTTCATGATTCGCAAGTTCAATATTGGGAACCTGCAAAATGGACCGCAAAATTACGGGAATCAAAAAAAGACAAGAATATTTTATTGCTAAAAACCAATATGGATGCCGGTCATGGCGGGGCATCAGGACGTTTTCAGGCACTTAAGGAAGACGCGTTGGAATATGCCTTTTTATTAGATTTGGAAGGTAAAACCAAGTAATTTCAAAAAATTCTTTTATTTTTGCCAAGTTTTAGGTTACATTTTATAAATTAGTAACTCATAAATAGGGTTTATGAAGCATAGCAAACAAGTATTTGATAACGTGTTGGATCTCATAGGAAATACACCGCTTATTAAATTAAATGAAATAACTTCAGATTTTGAAGGCGAATATTGGGCGAAAGTTGAAGCCTTTAATCCTGGTCATTCCACTAAAGATCGCATAGCGCTATACATTATTGAAGAAGCCGAGCGAAGAGGAGTACTTTCTCCTGGCGACACTATAATTGAGACCACTTCGGGTAATACCGGGTTTAGCCTTGCTATGGTGAGTATAATAAAAGGCTATGAGTGTGTTTTGGCGGTTACATCTAAATCTTCCAAAGATAAGATCGATATGCTTAAAACCATGGGAGCAAAGGTCTATGTATGCCCGGCTCATGTAAGTGCAGACGATTCGAGGTCTTATTACCAGGTTGCAAAACGTTTAAATGAAGAAATTAAGGGATCTGTGTATATAAACCAGTATTTCAATGCACTTAACATAGAAGCCCATTATAATACTACAGGGCCCGAGATTTGGTCTCAAACCGAAGGCAAAATCACCCATTTGGTGGCATGCAGTGGTACGGGAGGTACAATTTCCGGAACTTCAAAATACTTAAAAGAGCAAAACCCGGATATAAAAGTAATTGGTGTTGATGCTTTTGGCTCAGTGTTACAAAAATACCATGAGACAAGAGAATTTGATGCCAATGAGATCTATCCGTACAGAATTGAAGGATTGGGCAAAAATTTGATCCCTACGGCAACAGACTTCGATCTTATTGACAAGTTCATCAAAGTATCGGATGAAGAAAGCGCACATTCTGCGAGGGATCTTGTGAGAACCGAGGGGTTATTTGTTGGATACACCAGTGGTGCCGCATTACAGGCTATAAAGCAGCTTAATGCGCAAGGTGAATTCAAAAAAGGAGATAAAATTGTTGTCATCTTCCCGGATCACGGATCGCGTTATATGAGCAAAATATTTAACGATGACTGGATGGAAGAGCAAGGGTTCTTTGATAGTGAAAATGAAGCATCAGTAAAAAAAATACAACATATAAACTAACTCTAATTTAATACATTTAAAACCTGTAATATTCAAATTTAAAGTATTACAGGTTTTTTTATGTTATATAATTATAAACAGCAGTTGAATAAATTAATTATGTAGTAAGGATTAAATTACATAATTTTGCTGCAACTAAACTAACGACGAATTACCAGATGAAGGATTTATTTGAAAAGATTTACAGAGACAAAGGACCTTTAAGGAAATGGGCTTCCCAGGCCGAAGGCTATTTTATATTTCCTAAACTTGAAGGGCAGATTTCCAACCGAATGAAGTTTCAGGGGAAAGATGTTATTACCTGGAGTATTAACGATTATTTAGGATTGGCGAATCATCCCGAAGTACGTAAGGTCGATGCCGAAGCTGCGCTTAAATATGGCTCGGCATATCCAATGGGTGCCCGTATGATGTCCGGTCATACATCTTTACATGAGGAACTTCAAAATGAACTGGCGGCGTTCGTAAATAAAGAGGCTGCCTATCTGTTAAACTTTGGTTATCAGGGTATGGTATCGACCATTGACGCATTGGTTAGAAAAAATGATATAATTGTATATGATGTTGATGCCCATGCCTGTATTATTGATGGTGTGCGTTTGCATATGGGCAAACGGTTTACTTATAAGCATAATAATGTTGAAAGTTTGGAGAAAAACCTTGAAAGAGCTAAAAAAATGGCCGAGCAAACCGGTGGTGGGATTTTGGTCATTTCTGAAGGCGTTTTCGGAATGCGGGGCGAACAAGGAAAATTAAAGGAAATTGTTGACCTTAAGAAAAAATATAATTTCAGATTTTTGGTGGATGATGCTCACGGGTTTGGAACTTTAGGAAAGAAAGGAGCAGGTACCGGGGAAGAACAGGGTGTTCAAGACGATATTGATGTATATTTCGCAACGTTCGCCAAATCAATGGCAGGAACAGGTGCCTTTATTGCAGCCGATAAAGAGATCATTGATTATTTAAAATATAACTTACGTTCACAGATGTTTGCCAAATCATTGCAAATGCAGTTAGTAGTGGGTGCTTTAAAGCGTCTGGACATGTTGAAGACCATGCCGGAATTAAAGGCAAATCTTTGGAAGATCGTTGATGCATTGCAATCGGGCCTTAAAGATCGTGGATTCGATATTGGGACGACTCAAAGTTGCGTTACACCGGTGTATTTGCAGGGTAGTATACCTGAAGCTATGGCTTTAGTAAGGGATTTAAGGGACAATTATGGTATTTTCTGTTCCATTGTAGTATATCCTGTTGTTCCTAAAGGCATGATCCTGTTAAGAATGATCCCTACGGCAACACACACTTTGCAAGATGTTGAGGATACTCTAAATGCGTTTTCTTCGATACGGGAACGACTTAAAAATGGGACTTATAAACGCCTGTCTGCGGCTGTAACTGCTGCGTTGGAAGAATAAATTAAATACATTAATTATTAAAATGGGCCATTCAACTATTGAGTGGCTATTTTATTTCCTTTCTAAAAGTACAGCGCTTTTTATGAGTTATGGGATTAAAATTTTTCCAGATCTGGTGAATTGCGGTATTTTCCTCGAGTTCCGGGCTCCGGATACATTCGACCACACTTTTTTTGGAAAAAGATTTATAGAATTCATCGAACACAATGGCATGAACTCCTTTATTTTGATAATTGGGATGAACACCTATTAAATAAAAGATGACTTTTTTACTGTGTTTCCGGGCATGAAGTAAATGCCTGATCCCGAATGGAAAGAGCCTTCCATTCATTTTTTGCAAGGCTTCAGAAAATGATGGCATTACGATTCCAAAAGCTACGAGATTATCATCTTTATCTATTACAAACTTGATATAGTCGGGGTTTATAAAAGAAATAAATTTCTTTTTAAAATATTTTTTTTGAATATCTGTAATTTCTACAAAGGACGATAATGATGAATAACTTTCATTAAACAGATCAAACATTTTATCTGCATAAGGCATTACATCCTTGGTTTTATCAAAACTTAATGCACTTAACCCATACCGTTTTTTTATGATTCCCTGTAATCTGGAAAAGTTTTCTGGGGTTATATCCTTAAAAGCATGTTTATGTTCTAAATATCGCTTTTCAACGGTATAACCAAGTTGTTCAAAATGCGAAACATAATAAGGATGGTTGTACCAGGTTATCATGCTACCAATATGATCGAAACCATGGGTAAGAACACCTACCTTATCAAGATTGGAAAATCCAACAGGGCCCTCCAGATACTCCAAACCATATTCTTTGCCTATTTCACTTACTTTTTCCAATAGCGCTTTAGAAACGTTGATATCGTCGATGACGTCAAACCAACCAAACCGCATTTTCTTTTGGTTTTTATTATTAACTTCCAACCAATTAATAATTGCCGCGACCCGACCAACGATTTTATTATCTCTATATGCCAGAAATAATCTCGCATCTGCGTTATTAAAAACCGGGTTGATCTTCTTATTGAAAGTTTTTAGCTCCTGGCTAATTATTGGAGGGACCCAATATTTTGAACCCCGATAAAGTGAAAATGGAAACTTAACAAATGCTTTTAAGTCTTTTTTAGAATGTACCTCTGTAATTGTGATCATAGTTTTACATTAATCCTCCGTCATCTTCAAAATCTTGTTGCTTTCTTCTGGATCTCTTTCGGTTTTTTCTTGACCTTCGTTTTCCTTCATCTCTTGCAGAGCTATTATTGTCAATTTCCTCTTTGTCTTTATGAAAATCCAAACGATAGGAAGCTCCAAAATTTACACTAAATACCGAAGGTGTATCTTTTGTATTGAAGGTCAAAGCCGTATCCAACTGCAAGTCCTTCCCCAGTAAATAAGCCCCTCCAAATCTTATAAGATTATCTGCGTAATAATCACTACTAATACCATGGGCTTCACCAAAGACGACCCATTTTGGGTTAAATGAATGTGTCAAAGTAAGTATGTATTGAAAATCTGATTGGTCTGTACCAATTCGGTCCTTTATTAAATTCATTACAAAAACCCAACCTCCGGCGAAATTATTTTGTGTGGCTACCATTACTTTAGGACTTATGCCTTCAATACCGGGAGCGGTATATGGATTATTCTCTGTATCATAATTTACACCGGCATAAATCCCAACGGCAGGAATAAGGGAACTCCACTTAAAACTATGATTTGCTTTCCAACTGTATAAATTCGGTTTATCATCTTCGGAGTTTTTATAAGGATCATAAACCAGGTATTTTGCACCTATGGCCACATATTTAAAATTGCTGCGATCATTTTCAACAGCGATCGTCGAGCGGTTATCAGTAAAAGTATCATTTTGAAAGGTACCTTCAATATTAATTTCCAGTTCCGATAATAACAATCCATATCGCGCCGAAAAATCGACTCCAAATCCCGATACTTCATATTTGAGTGGTGTATGTTCCTCCTTTAGAATATAAGGCCCAACTTCGAATTGGACGACATTTGTTCCAACAGAAAAAGCACTGCGGGATACACCGGGACGATTGGAATTAATAACTTCGGTATATTGTGCAAAAACATTTGAATAAAACAGGGCACATAAAAAGAACAACAGATAGGTTTTGATAGATTTCATAGTTGATTAGATATTGATCAAATATAGATATTTTATTATTTTTTTATGACCTTTAAACGTAATTTAAGTCGTAAGAATTGTATTTTTGAAGAAATATTTATGACATGCTGCAGCATGCTTCTTTTATGGGCTTGTTAAAAACTATTTTAATATTATTGCTGGTTTACTATGGGGTAAAATTATTATCACGACTGTTTGCTCCAATATTGATGCGTTTTGTGGCCAAAAAGGCAGAGCAACGTTTTGGCCAGCAATTTAACCAGAACCAAAACCCTAAGGAACCCATACAGAAAGAAGGCGAGATTAGCATCGATAAGGCTCCGCAAAAGCACAAAGCTTCGAATAAAGATGTTGGTGAATATGTAGATTACGAAGAAATTGATTAATTTTCGCATTCATTGATTTAAGAGCTATACATGCAATTTCCATTAAAAAAAATTCTTCCTCATTTGCTGGTTCTATTGGGGTTTATTTTACTTTCATTAGCCTATTTTAATCCTGTTATTAAGGGAAAACAGATCTTCCAAAGTGATATAATGCAATATATCGGGATGGCCGAGCAACAAAATGATTTCAGGGCACAAACAGGGGAGGAGACCTATTGGACCAATAGTGCATTTGGGGGTATGCCAACCTATCAGTTAGGGACACATTATCCCAATAATTATATTAAATCGCTGGATCTAAGCTTACGGTTCCTGCCCCGGCCTGCCGATTATGTGTTTTTATATTTTATAGGGTTCTATATTTTGCTTTTGGTATTGAAAGTAGAATACAAACTGGCGGCCCTGGGCGCTTTGGCTTTTGGGTTCTCTACCTATCTTATAATTATTCTTGGGGTTGGGCATAATAGTAAAGCGCACGCCATTGCATATATGCCCTTGGTGTTAAGTGGCATATTGCTCACTTTCCAGAGGAAATATATTCCGGGGTTTTTATTAACTGCAGTCGCTATGGCATTGGAAATTGTCGCGAATCATTTTCAGATGACCTATTATTTAATGCTATTGGTCATGATCCTGGGCATTGCCTATTTGATAGATGCATATAGGAAAAAGACCTTGGCTCATTTTTTTAAATCGGTAGGCATTTTATGTGGAGCTGTAATTTTGTCTGTCGGATTAAATGCCACAAATATTTTAGCCACACAGGAGTATGTTAAGGAAAGTACACGCGGAAAAAGCACATTGACAATACATCCGGACGGTTCCCCAAAACAAAAAACCTCAGGCCTGGATAAAGATTATATTACCGAATACAGCTATGGAATTACAGAAAGCTTAAATCTTTTTATACCGCGCTTTATGGGTGGTGGAAATGCCGAGAATGTAGGTAAGGGTTCCAATATCTATGATGCCTATAGAAAATTGGGGGCCTCATCAAGACAAGCACTGGATGCTTCAAGAGAAGCTCCGACCTATTGGGGTAAACAACCCATAGTAGAGGCTCCGGCTTATGTTGGAGCAGTGGTCCTGTTCCTTTTTGTTTTGGCATTATTTCTTGTTAAGGGACGGCTTAAATGGTGGCTTGTAGGCGCTGTTGTTGTTTCCTTGATATTGTCCTGGGGAAAGAACTGGTTCTTTGCATTTGACCCCGATCCCGATAGCAACCCGATTACTAATCTTATGGTCGATTACTTTCCCTTATACAATAAATTCAGGGCGGTAAGCTCCATTCAGGTTATTTTAGAGCTCTGTATACCTGTTCTCGCAGTCTTCGGGTTGGTTAAGGTATTTAGCAACCAAGTAACAGAGATGGCCAAGTTAAAGGCTTTAAAATATACTGCAGCTATTACTGGCGGATTAGCAGTGCTGTTATTATTGTTTAAAGACAGCTTATTTGACTTTTCAGTTTAAGAGATGAGCAATACGTCCAGGCCTACGGCCGAAGTTTTATAGATGCGGTAAGGGAAGACCGGAGGGCGATATTCAACACCGATGCCCTGCGTACTTTGGTTCTCGTGTTAATTTCTGCCGGGGCAATTTGGATGTATTTAAAGAAAAGACTGTCTAAAAATCTGCTTATAATTGCTTTTGCTGCCTTAATCGTGTTCGATCTGGTTGCGGTCGATAGGCGTTATGTAAACAACGATGATTTTGTGTCATCGGTTCAGGTTAAAAAGCCCTACAAGGCTAATGCCGCCGATCTGGAGATCTTAAAGGATACAACGCATTACCGGGTTCTTGACATAACTTCCGGAAGTACAAAAGCATCTTATTTTCATAATTCGGTAAATGGTTACCACGCCGCAAAAATGAAGCGCTATAATGATGTATTCGATTTCTATATTTCAAGGAATCACCTGGAAGTTATAAACATGCTAAATACCAAATACATCATCGACCGGGGTGAAGATGGGAGCCCCATCGCATTTAATAACCCGGAGGCCAACGGGAATGCATGGTTTGTAAATGAGTTAAAAGTGGTTGAAGATGCAGATGCTGCCATTAGAGCATTAGACAGCATAGACACAAAAAACACTGCAATCCAGGAGAATAGTCCAAAGCTTAGCGAACAGGCGGGAAGTGCTTTGAAAGTGGATTCATTGGCGAGTATAGACCTAATTGCCTACCAACCCAACTATTTAAAATATCAAAGTTCCAACACTCATGATGGATTCGCCGTGTTTTCGGAAAATTATTATCCTCATGGATGGCATGTCTTTATTGACGGGGAAGTGGTAGAGCACCTTAGGGTTAATTATATATTACGAGGAATGGAAATCCCGGCAGGGGATCATATTATTGAGTTTAAATTTGAGCCTCAGGTTATTAAGACCGGGAGTACAATTGCATTGGCGAGTTCTGTTTTATTTGGATTATTGGCATTGGGCGGGTTATTTTATGAATTTAAAAACAAACAAAAATCAGGTGCGTAAAAAAGCGCTCATAATAACCTATTATTGGCCACCGGCCGGCGGCCCGGGCGTACAGCGTTGGTTAAAGTTTGTAAAGTACTTCAAAGATTTTAATATAGAGCCCATTGTTTATACCCCTGAAAATCCCAGTTATCCTTTGCGTGATGAAAGCCTTGTTAAAGAAATTCCCAATGACATAACGATTTTAAAGCAGCCCATCAAAGAGCCGTATGGAATTGCCGGCCTGCTCTCAAAAGACTCGGTAATTATAAGTAAAGGCATTATACCGGAGGCGGGTAAGCAAAGTCTCCTTCAAAGGTTATTGCTTTATATTCGAGGGAATTTCTTTATTCCCGATGCCAGGAAAAACTGGATAAAGCCTTCTGTCAATTACCTTTATAAATACATTTACGACAATGAAATTGCAACTGTAATCACAACAGGGCCACCGCATAGCCTTCATTTAATTGGAATGCAGTTAAAACGTAGAACGGGAGTGCGCTGGCTGGCCGATTTTCGTGATCCCTGGACAACAATAGGCTACCAGAACCAATTAAAACTTACCAGGCGCTCCATTAAAAAACATAAGCAATTAGAGAAGGAAGTCCTCAACGAAGCCGATGGTATTGTTGTTACAAGTTTTAATACAAGTAAAGAGTTTCAAAATATTACTAATCAACCAATTACAGTTATATCTAATGGATATGATTCTGAAGAAACAGGGCCCGTAGAACTGGATGATAAATTCTCATTGTCGCATATAGGATCTTTACTTTCCAAAAGAAACCCTGAAATATTATGGCGGGTTTTAGCCGATATTGCCAGGAAAAATAAAATATTCGAATCAAAATTTCAACTTAATCTGGTGGGTACCGTTAGTGAGGAAGTCCTCTATAGTTTGGATAAATTCGGATTGATGCGTTTTATAAATATTGTGGGATACGTAGGGCATGAAGAAGCCATAAGATTTCAGAGAAAATCGCAGGTCTTATTGTTAATAGAAATTGATTCGGAAGATACCAGGAGTATTATTCCCGGAAAATTATTTGAATATATGGCGTCAAACCGCCCCATTGTAGCCATTGGCCCAAGCGAATCGGATGTAGAAAAGATAATTAAAGACACAAATTGCGGGAACTATTTCAACTATTCCGATTACGATATACTAAAAAAAACAATTTTGGCACATTTTGAAGCGTTTCAGAATAATGATTTACAAAGCCATCCTATTGGAATACAGAAATACCACAGGAGAGCGCTAACTAAACAATTAGCCACGCTAATTGAAAAAATCAATAGTTAAACCCCAATCACCAAACTATAAAATGGAATTTGGAGCTTATATATTGAAATTTGAAAGTTTATGGGAATAGTACAAAACCAGGCATTTAAAAATACAGTTACAACCTATTTGGGGTTTGGCATTGGCGCAGTTAATGTTCTGTTTCTATTTACTCATTTTTTAGAAGATGACTATCACGGGCTCGTGGCCTTTGTGCTTTCCAGTTCTCATATTATGATGCCGCTATTCGCGTTGGGTGTACATAATGCCATTATAAAGTTCTATTCGTCATTTAAAACACGAAAAAATATCAACAGCTTTTTAAGCCTCATGTTGTTTTTGCCTTTACTGGCGATCCTTCCGGTGGGTTTGGCAGGTTATTTTTCTTTTGAATGGATCTCCGGTATGCTGTCGCAAGAGAATGCCATTATTAAAGATTATGTGTGGCTCATATTTATTGCCGCGATATGCCTTTCATATTTCGAAATATTTTATTCCTGGGCAAAAGTGCAAATGCAAAGTGTATTCGGTAACTTTATGAAGGAAGTCTTTCACAGAGCAGGGATCATGTTGCTTTTTTTATGCATTTATATGGGTTGGTTGGATGTTAACCAGTTCATTTATGGCGTAATAATAGTCTATATCATAAGGACAATTGTTATGATGTTCTATGCTTTTGGGATACGGCGGCCCGTACTGAAATTTAATAAGGTCCCCAATTTGGCTTCAATCATTAAATATACATTGCTTATCATAATTGCCGGTTCGGTGGCCAGTATCATATTGGAAATAGATAAGTTTATGATCGGCCAATTCATTGAGATTGAAAATGTCGCCTATTATGGTGTCGCCATTTACATTGCTACCGTGATCGGTGTTCCGGCGCGATCCATGCATCAAATAACAAATCCGATCACCGCAGTATTTTTAAATAAAGGGGATAAACCGGCTCTTAATAGTTTGTATAAAAAGAGCTCCATAAATCTATTTGTGATAAGCGGACTGATCTTCCTCGGTATCGTGCTTAATATTAATGAGCTTTATAAGATCATTCCCAGTCAATTTGGCGGGGCTTTGCTCGTGGTGTTTCTGGTAAGTACCGCCAAACTGTTCGATAATCTTTTGGGAAATAATAACGCCATATTATTTAATAGCGACTATTACCGGGTAGTCCTGGTACTGGGTGCGTTTTTAGCCATTCTTACCGTAGTATTAAATATACTGCTCATTCCGTCATACGGTATTAACGGGGCCGCATTTGCAACCTTTATTTCTATATGTATTTACAATGCCGCAAAGCTTTTATTTGTATATCAAAAATTTAAAATGACCCCGTTTACAGTGAATACTTTTATCACTTTTATTGTTATTGCTCTGTTTATCGGGATCTTTTATTATTGGGATTTCGATTTTCATCCTGTAGTGAACATAATTCTAAAATCGATACTCGTCGGATTGAGCTATGTCCTGCTGGTCTATCGCTTGAATTTGTCGGAAGATATTAATGCGATCCTGGAAAAATGGTTCAAGCGTCAAAAAAACTAATAAATTCCGAATCGAAAAATAACCTGAGATTTTTACGGGCTAATCGGGTTTCAATGATTAAGATCCCCGCCTACGCGGGGATTAAAAACGGAAAACCCTGCGAGGTGCTTTGAGGCATACTGCTCGCAAGGTTTTCCTACTAACCAACCAAAAATTTACCGAAATTATACATTGCATAATTTGGGTTTAACTAATTCTTTCTTCTTTTGGCAGAACTGCGTTTGTTTTGTGCAGGCCTGGAAGAAGTCTTTTTGGAACTATTGGTCCTTGCAACACGTTGTGATCCTTTGGATTTACTACTGCGTTGCGGAGCCCGTTGTACCTTTTTTGTCTGTTTCCTTTTTTGATTACTCGCAACCCTTGGTTTCGCTTTAGAGCGGGGTTTGGTTGTTCGTACAGTATTTCTTTTAACAAGCCTCTTCTTTGTATTATCCGTTCTTTTGTTAACCCTTGTCCTTTGATCATTTGGGCGTGTTTTAATTCGGGACTTATCTTTCCCGGATACCGTTCGCCTTGGTTTAACCGTGTTCGCCTTTTGTCTTTCACCGGACCGTATATTGTTAGTTGCAACACTATTTCTACGCCTTACAGTATTATCCCGTTTTACTCCATTTCGTCTTCCGGAGCTATTTTTTTGGATATACCTGTCACTGCGTCTTCCGTTATGAGCCACGGCTCCCCTGCGGGAATTGACCCTTGAATATGTTCTGTAATTATTTGTATATGGCGCGTAATAATGATGTCTCACCGTTTGGTAATATTGTCTGTAAGGCCTGTTATAGACCACACAATAGTTTACTGCCGGTATTATATAATAATCATGCCATGGCCTGTACACATAATAGCGGTTATAAAGATTAATAAAACCTGTAAAGTAGGAGTAGCGGTTATACCTGTTATAGTGCACATATAGCCCTCCAATCCTGCTAATGCGACCAAAACTATTATAACTTATATACACATTGCCGGCCTGGGCAATCCTGCCGTAATAATCATAGTAAATAGGAGTATTCTCGATCTGGACTACGGCGCCATAATCGTCATACTGTACATAGGGATTATAATTATAGCCCGTATTAAAACTGATGCTTACATTACTAAAGTTTGCCTGTGCACCAAAATTAGGGCCATAGCCATCGACATTAAAATCGAATTGCCCATCGGGGAAAACGGCAAACTCGATCCCGTCCTCCACAAAAATGAAAGAATTACCATAGCCTCTTGCAAAATTTGAGGCGTTTGCTGTGAAAACTGTGAGGACGATACCTGCTAAAATAAATAGTAACTTTTTCATAACTGAGAGTTTTAAATTGTATTCAATATGAATATACCAAACAGCGTGCCAAAAAAATGGCTATAAGCATAACTATCTGTATATCATTAACATAAGATTTATTAACAGCCCAATGGGATTTTTTAATATTATTTTAAATGCGAATTGACCGGTGCGTATGGTTTGTTTATTTTTGTTGGGTCATAAAAATTTAGATACCTGAAAAGATACCGATCTCATACGATAAGTAAAACGTCTTTTAAACGACTGAATAGCATATGAAGCACTCTTTACTTTTTATTCCCGATATATCCGGGTTTACAAAATTTGTACAATCCACCGAAATAGAGCATAGTCAACATGTTATCGCCGAGCTGCTCGAGATATTAATAAATGCCAATGCCGATGAGTTTCAGCTCGCGGAAATTGAAGGTGATGCCCTCTTTTTTTATAAGGAAGGGGAGATCCCATCACTTGAACAGCTCCTGGCCAAGGTAGAGCAGATGTTTGTTGCATTTTACAGTCATCTTAAAGTATTCGAGACCCACAGGATATGTCCCTGTAATGCCTGTGCGACGGCACCAAATCTCGATCTTAAGATCATTGCTCACAGTGGCGAACTGCAATTTATTTCTGTGCTTGACCAAAAAAAACCCTTTGGCACCAAAGTGATCGAGGTCCACCGCTTACTGAAAAACTCCATAGGCAGTAAAAACTATTTGCTGCTAAGTAAAGGATTGACCGAAGACCTGGGCCTGCCTGAAAATTTTGACAGCCCGATTTTTGATTTTAAAGACGGTACCGATACTTACGATGGCGGCGATCTCAACTACCAGTTTGCTGTTATTGATAAGAACGGCCTTACTCTGGAAGCCTATGCCCGTACCGATCATATCAGTTTTGATAAACCGCCCGCGTTCTCCGTGCAAAGCCAGTTCTCAATTCCTGCAGCCCAACTCTACGAATACATATCCAACTTTAAATACCGTCATCTCCTCGTGGAAGGAGATCATACCTTTGAATACAACGAACAGGAGGTCAACAAGATTGGATCCAAACATGTTTGTGTGGTGGACGGCGCCCATATCGATTTTGTAACCGTCACCAAGGCCGCTGCCCCCGGGCAGCTCGTTTATGGCGAGCTCACCACCACACCACCCATTGTGGACGCGCTTTACTCATTTTCCATTATTACCCCGCTAAGCAAGAATTCCTGTACCCTCGACACCGAGATCTACTGGACCGCGAGATCGCCGCTTAAAAAACTCATCATAGCCCTGTTCGCCAAAAAACAACTAAAGAAGAACATGCTCACCTCGATAGCCAAACTCCAGGCGTTTATACAAAGTACCCAGGAATAGCTTTTTTATCCCATCCATTGCGGATTCCCGTAATCGAAACATTTAAAATATACGTAACGTTACGTATTGTTTGGTGTTTTTAAAATGCTGAAATTTATCGCTTGGCCCAAGTATGACCTTCTAAAGCCTTTTGTCATTCCGAACTTGTTTCGGAATCTAAGTCGATTGGCAATTGAATTTAGTCCGGCATCTAAGGCCAAAAAACCCAGATCGATGGCTATGTACCCATCCCCGTCAACATAGCCTTTTTTTGAGATGTTTTAATTTGAAGTTAAATAGGATTGAATTTAATAAATATGACCAAAATATTAATTGGAGAATTGGAAGTTATTGACTCTGGAAATGTTGTTAGTCCAGATAACAAAAAGGTTTCAATAACTCTAGA
>PVMK01125951.1_pt1 | contig 20820 bp, 20 predicted proteins | sample 1853481 | NCBI WGS metagenome assembly PVMK01 (sample SAMN08533507, study PRJNA380276) | Marine sediment metagenome, whole genome shotgun sequencing project.
GCCGTGTAACAGCGAGGCGGTTCGCGAGGCGATGATGGGCGACATCCTACGCTGCCGCGACACGGTGGCGACTTTCCTGGTCGACGCCCATGGCTCGGCGCCCATCGAGCGCATCGAGATCCGCAACGGCTCGACCACACTCGAGACCCACCGACCCTATGGGGAGGCGGACCTGGGCCGCCGCATCCGGGTGATCTGGGAGGGCTCCGAATACGGCGGCCGCGGCCGCGAAACCATCTGGGACGGCAGCGCCACCCTGGAGGGCAACGCCTTCGAGCGCCTCGGTCCGATCAACCGGTATAATCTGGACAAGCACCTCGAGCAGACCGCCCCGGGCCGGGTCGTGTGGGCCGCGCTCACGACCGGCGGCTTCGGCGGCTTCGACGCCTGGTTGGCAGATCCCGCGGCGGGCAGCCTAAAGATCGAGACTGCGCTGGTGCAGACCGAGATCCCGGTCGCGGAGATCGGACTGGAGGACCTGGTCTTCGAGGCCGGCGGTATCGCCCGGCGCATCCGGGTGTTCCGCCTGCCCGACGAGAATCCGCACCGGTGTGTCACCCTCGAGCGCCGCATCCCCCTGGCCGGCGACCGCGACAATGCGCTTTACGTCTGCCTGACCCAGGAGGACGGCCACCTGGTCTGGTCGAGTCCGATCTACATCTTCCGCTCTTAGTTTTCAGAGGACGGGGCCGGAAGACGGCATTGTCATCTATGGACGCCCGCTGAGGTGCAACCAAACCGAATCTTCGAAACCGCGTCCGGGCACGATGCGTCGTGACTCGCTTTCAAATTGGTCAATCTGAGGAATAGTGAGCGTGTCAGATATTGTCCTAGGCGCTATACTAGCGGTCTCAGTAAGCTATTGTTTTATTTATCATAGATAGCTATGGCGGTGCAGGGAGTCTCGAGCGAACCCGCCTCTGTGAGCCGTTCCCTGTTAGTGGCAAAGAACAGGGAATTCTCGTAAGCGTCCGTTGGTGACACGCTTGTTCTGGGCCTTTCGGGTGCGGTCTTTTCTCTACGGCTAGGTCTGTGGATGAGGAGGACGAAGGTGCCAAGAATGAAGGCGGCGAAGCGGTCGGAGCTTGAAACGTTCTGGCGGGCGCATCTGGAGGGCTGGCGCCGTTGCGACTTGAATCAACGGGAGTATTGCGGGGCCCACGAGCTGGCGCTGAAGCGGGTCGGGAACTGGCGCGCCAAGTTTAAACACGAGGATGATGTCCCCCGTCAGAAGCTGCTTTACCGCCGCGGCGGGGGGCTTAAGCATGTGTCTAAGCATATGCTTAAGGAAATTCCCTCGACCCCTTCGAGCTATATTCCCTCGGCGCGATCAGGCGGCTCGGGCCGGCGTCGTCACTTCCGCGAGGCGGACAAGAGACGCATCGTCGAGGAGACATGCCGCGAGGGTGCGTCGGTCTCGGGCGTGGCTAGGAGGTATGGCATCGGGACGCGGTTATTGTTCTCCTGGAAGAAGGAGTTGACGCCGCAGACGTCTCCCGGCCCGACCTTCCTTCCAGTGACGCTGGTGGATGGGGCGGACCAGCCGGTGGGGCCTGCTTCTGTCGCGGCGCCTGCACCGGTCATTGTCGAACGCCCGGCGCCCGGCATCGAGGTCGAGCTGATCGGCGGGCGGCGGGTCCGTTTCGAGCGCGATGTGGATCCCGAGATGGTGCGCCGCTGGGTGAGCCTGTTTGAAGGAGAGACGCCATGATGTTGCTGCCTTCAGGGGGGGTCAGGGTGCACATCGCCCTTGGCGTCACAGACCTGCGCAAGGGGCTGGACGGACTGGCCATGCTTGTCCAGGAGGTGCTGGAACAGGATCCCTTCTCGGGGCATCTCTTCGCCTTTCGCGGCTGCAATGTCGCCTCATCCGGTGGGAGCGCCGGGTGAAAGGGGGCCGAAAAGCTCGACCGGGCGTCGGCCGGTCGGGTGTCATAAGCAGATCGGCCTGAACTGTACCGGAGGCGATGGAGAAGGGGTTCGAGTTCCTCGGATTCCATGTCCATATGCGATGGGACCGACGCTACGGCTACTGCCCGCGCATCGAAATCCCCAAAGCGAAAGCCAAAGATCTTCGGTTCAAGGTCAAGCGGATGACGGCGCGAAACACCACGCCGCGGTCGCTCGGCCAAGCGCTCCAGGACCTCAACCCCATCCCTCGCGGCTGGGCGAATTACTATCGCTACTGCGCTGGCGCTCATCGCGTGTTCACCGGCATCGACTGGTACACCAACGATCGGCTCTGGCGCTGGATGCGTAGGAAACGCCGCAAGGCGCGCAAGCTGTGGCGGGACGGCCACCATGAGCAATACATGCTCGCCTGGACGTCGACCTGCCGCTACCGCCTCGGATGGATGAGGATGCCTGATTTCGCCATGTCTTCTGGAGAGCCGGATGCGTAACGAAAGGCGCATGTCCGGTTCGGGGAGAGGCGATGAGAAACCTGCCGCCGAAAAGCGGCAAGCCGCTCATCGCCTACTCTACGTCTTTTGTCTCTTCACCAAGCGGCTGCACCACGGGCGCTTTGTGTGGCCCAAGATCAATGAAGTAGGCGGTACGGTTTCGCTCACCTCGGCGGCAACTGTCGAGTGGCCGTCAACTTATACCAAAGGGCGTTGATATTGACCCATTTCACCGCCCTTTTGTATTAGCTGCCTGATCCGCGCTCGTTCAATGCTAATATTCACCCGGCGCCAAGATTCGTGACAAACCCCACTGAGGCTCATGTGACAACGCCTAACTTGGATCTAGCCGGCACGAGGGTGTTTTTGACCGGAGGTGCTCGCGGTCTTGGCCGCGGTCTTGCGGTCGCGTTGGCGGAATGGGGGGCGGCGGTCGCGGTCTACGATCGGCATTCGGCGGGCGCTCGGGAGACGACCGGCCAGATCGAACGTAGCGGCGGCCGGGCCATTGCGGGCCAGGTCGACGTGACCGACGAATTCAGTGTCGGTCGAGCAGTCGACGATACGGTGAATAATCTCGGAGGCTTGGACCTCGCGATCTGCAACGCGGGTGTGCTTTCGGTTGCACCGGTCGTCGACATGGAGCTTACGGAATGGCGGCGGGTCCTGGATGTCAACGCGACAGGGACTTTTCTGACCGCCCGGGCCGTGGCGAAGCATATGATTGAAGCCGGGACCGCGGGCTCGATCGTCCCGGTCGCCTCGGTCGGCGGCAAGCTGGGCACGCCCATGCTCGCCCACTATAACGCCTCCAAATTCGCGGTGATCGGTCTGACCCAGGTGTTGGCGAAGGAGTTGGGGCCGCACGGCATAACGGTCAACGCAGTGTGTCCGGGCGTTGTCGAGACCGAAATGATCGCTCAACTTGCCGAGAGCCGGAACGAACCCCTGACGGAAATGCTCAGGAAACAGATCGTTCAACGCCCACAGACGCCGGCCGAGATCGCGCTGGCCATCGCCCACTTGCATCTAAACCGCGCCATCACCGGCCAAGCCGTCAACGTCGACGGCGGGACCATCTTCCATTGACTTACGCGCTCACTCTTGGGACATCGTTCGCCGCGTCCGACGATGGCGCTTGAACCTTTTCCGTCGGCGAGGGAGACGCATTCATGATTACCGCGATTGTCCGTTTTGCGTTGCCGGCATCAGCGACCAGATCCGATGTCCTCGCCGTTTACCGGGACTCGACCGCGCGTTACCGCGACCTGCCGGGCCTGATCCGCAAGTATTATCTGCTGGACGAGGATTCACGGACAGCAGGCGCCATTTATCTTTGGGAAACACGGGCGGCCGCCGAGGCAATCTACAATGACGAATGGCGCCGTTCGTTCCTCGAACGCTATGGCGCGGAACCGACGGTTTCCTACTTCGAGACGCCGGTCGTGGTCGACAACTTGACTCATGAGGTCATCGACACCGGCGAAGTGGCGTGAAATCGCGAGCGGCCGTTTCCCGATTCGAGAATCTTTTTAGTCTGCTACGAGATATTTTTCGACCGCGTCCGGATTGAGCTCGACGCCGAGCCCGGGGCCGTCCGGCAGGGCCATCCTGCCGTCCTCGATCGTCGGTTCCGGCGAGACCAGCTCGCGCCGCAACGGCGTGTCGAACAGCTCCGGTGAGAGAAATTCGAAATAGGGCGTGACCGGCGAGACGGCTTGAAAGTGACGTCCGCAGGCGGCGGTGATGCCCGTCTTCCAGCCGTGCGGAATCACCTGTACGCCATACAATTCAGCCATATCCGCGATGCGCCGGATCTCCGTCAGTCCACCGCACCGGTTGATGTCCGGCTGGACGATCGCCACTTCTCCAACCTCGATCCATTCGCGGATCTCCCAGCGCGTGGCGGCGTGCTCCGCGCCGCATATGCGGATGGGGGATTGCCGTGCGAGACGCGCATGGCCGTGCAGGTCGTCGTGCTGCAACGTCGCCTCCGCGAAATAGATGTCGCAGTCGACGATGCGGTCGAGCAGCCACTTGGCGTCGTGCCAATCGTGCCAGCGGTATCCGAAGTCGAGCGACATGACGATCTCGTCGCCCAGCATGCGGCGGCCCTCGCGGATCAAATCGACAAGCTCGCGGTCGGTGACCAGGTCTTCGAACAGAACCTCCATCTTCACCGCGCGAAATCCCAAGCCCAAGGCCCGCTCGAAGAGCTGTCCCATCTCGTCCATCACCTCGTGGATGGTGCGGCCCTGAGGCAGGCCGGGAAATATGGTGCTGTAGGGCCGGAGGTCTTCTCGCCGGGCACCGCCCAGCAGTTTGTAAACCGGCACGCCAAGCTGCTTGCCCGCCAAGTCGTGAAGCGCGATGTCGATGGCCGAGAGAGCGTGGATACCGAGCCCGCGGCGTCCGGGATAGGTGGTCGCCTCGTAAAGCTTTTCCCAAAGTGCGACCGTTTCCAGCGGATCGGCCCCGATCAGATGCGGCCGGACGTTTTGGCTCCATTGATGGGACGTAGGCATCTCGAGGAAGGCCTTGACGACCGACGGCGGCGCATCGCATTCGCCGATCCCGGAGCGGCCCTCGTCGTCAGTGATCCGCACCACCAACGTATCGTTCGAACCGTCGAGGTCCTCGCTTCGGTCCAGTGGGGCGACGAACGACAGAACCTCGACCTCGGTTATCGGCGACATGTTGGCTCTCCCCGTTATCTTGCGCCTACGGAGCGGCAAGATTCCGAAATCCTGGACATACGGCCGTAATATTGTACCATCGATATCGACGGTGGGTGGAGAATTGATCGGCGAACGGTAACTCGGTTACGGATGTGGCACGGGCAAGCGGCGGAACCCAAGCGAGCGGCACAGCGTCGCGCAGCGTACAGCGGGCAATCGATATTCTCGGGCTCCTGCTGAGCCGGGACCGGCCGGTAGCCGTCAGCGATATCGTGTCGACTCTCGGCATTCCCAAGTCCAGCGCCTACGAGCTGGTCCGGACGCTGACTGAGAACAATTACCTCGAACGCGAAACCTCGTCCGCCTATCGCCTGGGCCGGAAGCTCCTGGAGCTGGGCACAGCCTACCACAGCCAGGTCGACTTGCTCAAAGAGGGCGCCCGAATTGTCGAAGAACTGTGTCACGAGACCGGCGAGACGACCCAGCTTTCCGTGCTTGAGGACGGCTCGATGCTCGTGCTTTTGAAAGAGGAGAGCTCACAGCCGATCCGTATCATTTCGCGCGTCGGATCCAGGGTCCCGGTCAACTGGGCGGCGGCCGGGCGCCTGCTGGTGTCGGACCTGGACGATGCGGCGCTGCGGGAGGTCCTGCAACGGCACATCAAGCCGTCTCCCACGGGTAAGGCGAAAATGGATGTCGATGGGCTCATCGCCCAGATCCGTCAGTTCCGAAAGCAGGGCTACGGTACCGAGCTGGGCGAGGCCAATGCCCACGCCGGCTGCATCGCCGCGCCAGTCCTGGATGCTTCGGGCCACTGCGTAGCCGCCATAAGCCTGATCGCACCCGAACAACGCCTGCGGAAGGAGAACCGCGAGTTTCTCGTTCGCGCGGCCAAGGATGCGGCACGCAAGCTCTCCCACCGCTTGGGCACGCCCTAGATGGCGCGCGGGCGCTCCTTGGGCGCCTGCCTGCCGGTGCATTCGTGCAGCTCCTCAAGGCGGGTGAGAAGCGGTTCCTCCGCAAGATGACCACGAAGATGCTGTTCGATCAGGTCTCCGGTTTCGCTTTGGAACCGGAGGTAGCCGTCGTGGCGCGGCCGGATCCAAGCGTTTTCGAGGGACGCGCGGGTGTTCCGGTAGAAGCCGCCGAACCGTGAATTCGTCGGCTCGTCATCCCAGGCCTCGATCCGGGCCGGCTGACCATGATGTTTCGCGAAACCGCACTGCGTGTCTCCCCGCAACAGATAGCGGGCATAGGCGAAGGCGGCCTCCCGCGCCGCGCAGCGCGCAGACACGCCCAGCCCCGCGCCACCGAGCGTCGAGCCTGCGAAGTAGGGCGTCCGCAGTCCCGCAAAGTCCCCGAATTCCAGCGGATGCTTTGTGTCGTTTTCGGCATAGGCGGCAAACCCGTAGACCGCCGGACAAAAGACCAGATCTTCCCGCGCGGCCATCGCATCCTGGACCGCGATGCTGTTCCAGTCGAGCGCTTCGGCCGGGACAAAATCCAACAGTCGGCGCATGGCCTTCAGCGCGACACGCGCGGTTTCCAGGTCGATGAAAGGCCCGTCGGGATCGCCGCCGCACGGTCGGCCCAAGTTGCTGCAGAGCGAAAAAAAGGTCATCAGACCGTGCACGCCGGCCAATGCTATGGCCAGCCGGAGACCGTGCGGCGCGAGCCTCGCGCCGAGCGCCAGCATCTCGGACCAACTTTGCGGTGGCGTCTCGCCAAGACGACTCAGCAGATCGGGCCGGCGCACCGAAATCTGACACGCCGCGTCGAGCGGCGCCGCCCATAGCCGACCGGCGTAGCGGTAACTCTCGAGCGTCGGGCCAATGAAGGCGCTCTCCTGTTCGTGTCCGATCAGATCGTCCAAGGGCGCGAGGCAATCCAGCCGGGCGATCTCGCCCGCGAATGGGTGATCGAGAACGATCAGGTCATAGGCCGCCGCAAGCTCATCGACGGGCTGGAACTCGAACCCGGCAAGAGGCCGCGAGGACCATTCGACCGTGATGTCGGGGTGCTCTTCGCGAAATCCCGGAAGGGCTGCGATCAAGGGATCGATGGCGCGGCGATGTTCCCAGGTAATTCCGCGCAGTACGATTTCTCTCATGGATCCACGGAAGGTTTGTTGGTCGCGCTACGGCGCCGGTCGCCGGCTGGACGAAGAGTGGCTTTACACGGCCTGGCCGGTCTGGCGCAAGATGTTCAGATAGTCATCGAACCTGGCGTCGAAACGATCGGCCGGCGCCGATAGGCCAATCACGAAACTCGCGCCGCTGCGGCCAACCGGTACCGCGAGGCAGCATAGGCCAAGCGCGAATTCCTCCCGGTCCGAGGCAAATCCGTCGTTCCGGATCCGCGCCAACTCGGTTTCCAGCGCCCCGAGATCGGACAAGGTCATTGGCGTTCGCTTCTCCAAGCCGTGCATTGCGAGGTAGCGCTCGCGGACCTCCGGCGTGGCGAAGGCGAGCAGCAGCTTTCCCGTCGCGCGCGCGTGCGCGAACCGGTAGTAGCCCTGCGGGACCGTCATGGCCTGGATGGCGTTGCTGCCGGGCGCCGACACCAGGTTGACGATCTCGCCGTCCCGCCAGCCCGCGGCGTAGGCGGTTTCCCCGGTCTCCGCGGCGACCTGGCGAACCAGCGGTGCGAGATGTTCCGGCGGCGCCAGATGGCGGACGAAGGCGTCCGACAAGGTCGCGACCTGTAGCCCCAGCACATAGCGGTTCTGTTGATTGCGCGCGAGCATGCCGCAGCCGACCAGGGTATGGAGCAAATGATAGGTCCCCTGCCGGCCGAGCCCGAGGCGCGCGGCGATCTCCATCGCCCTCAGGCCCTGGGGGCTCTCGGCGACGACAACGAGAATCGAGATCGCGCGGGCCACGGACTGGACCCGCGGTTGGGCGCCTGCCCTTGGGATCGCGGGTTGCGGAACTGCGGCGTTCGAAGTCTCGGTCGTCGCCATGGGCGATCTCCAGGCTAACTCGGTTTCATCTACCTCGCCGCATGTGTATCACAATATGATCTATATATCAATTGTTGACACACTCGCGGTCGCCTCCTATCGTTCGATGTCCGGGCGGTTTCGCCCCACGAAGGATGGGGAGAGACAATTTGCTTTGGAGTTGGGCCGGCTCGAAGGGATGAGGCAACGCGATCGCCGGAACCGGCTCGCTTGACTCGCCGCAGGCCCAATTGATAGCGTTAGTTCCGATATCTGTACATGGTTCCGATATTTCGGAATTATGGTCTCAAAACGCAGGCGCCCGATCCGCGAACAAAGAAGAACAATTGGACCGCAGGCAACAAAGACCGAAGCCGTCGCACTCGAGGTGTTGCGGCTGCCGGTAATTAACGGGGAGAGATGGTAATGAACAAACTGACATGGCTGTCCGCGCTGCCAGCCGCCGCACTGTTGATGTTGGGCACGTCGGCACCGGCGAATGCGGCCGCCGGCGACGAGTGCGTCAAGATCGTCGGCTACGAATGGAGCGGGGAAAAACAGTCGATGGACCCCGCCGACATGCACTCCGGCGACGACGCGTATCACATATTTTCGGTTTACGACCGGCTGCTCGGCGTCGATTCCAGCTTCGAGGTCAAACCGGAGTTGGCGGAATCCTGGGAGTCTTCCGACGATGGCAAAGTCTGGACCTTTCATCTTCGCGAAGGCGTCACGTTTCACGACGGTAGCGATTTCGATGCCGGCGATGTCGTGTACACGTTTCAACGCATTTTGGACCCGGAATTGGCCTCGGGCGGCGCACCGCTTCTGAGTTTCGTCAAACCGGAAGGGATCGTTGCGGTCGACGCACACACGGTGGAGTTCCGCACGGACGAGCCGGTCGTGGAACTGCCGCTGCTGATCACCAACAAATTTACCAACATCGTGCCGGAAGGCGCCACCCATGACGACCTGCGGCTCAACGGCGTCGGGACCGGACCGTTCACGCAGGAAGAGTTCGAGCCGAATGGACCCGTGCGCATCTTGCGCCGCAACGACAACTGGTGGGGCGGGGACGTGAAGCCCGAGTGCCTGCGAGTCACCGTGATCCAGGAACCGGTCGCGTCCGTTGCGGCAATCAAATCCGGCGAAGTGGACGTTCTGCTAAACGTGGATCCCGCGACCATTCCCGCCGTAAAGGACGACGAGAACGTCGAGCTGGTCACGACCGCGGCTTCGAACTCGATGACCTTGTCCATGTGGGTCGATACGCCGCCTTTCGACGACGCGCGGGTGCGCGAGGCCCTCAAGCTCGTGGTTGACCGCCAAGCGATGGTGAACACCGTCTTGCTGGGCTTCGGCGAGGTTGGCAACGACAACCCGGTTCCGCTCGGGTCTCCATATGCCTATATCTCGGCGGCGCCGAAGCGCGACATCGAGCGGGCCAAGCAGTTGCTCGCCGAGGCGGGCCACGCGGACGGTCTGGAGATCGATCTCTATACCGGCGAAGGCGTGCCCGGGATGGTCAACATGGCCCAGGTGTATGCCCAGATGGCGGCCGACGCCGGCATAAAGGTCAACGTTAACGTGACCCCGGCGGACAGCTATTGGGACGACGTCTGGCTCAAGTATTCCTTCGTCAACTCGGCTTGGTCGATGCGCCCGCCCGCCACGGGGCTGACCATCGCCTATACGAAGGACGCCAAGTGGAACGAGACCCACTGGTATCGCGATGACTACGATGGCACATTAAAAGAGGCCTCGGGGACGATCGATGCCGACGCGCGCGCCGGTCTATACAAGCAAGCGCAGAAACTGCTGGCGGAAGAGGGTGGCGTCATTATTCCGATGTTCATCCATCAGGTTGCAGCGACACGCAAGGGCTGCAGCGGGTTCGTTCCTCACGTCAACAACCAATACCTCGATTTCGAAAACATCGAGTGTAAGTAGCTGAAGCGGAGACGAAGCCGGGCCTCTGAGACGCCCGGCTTCGTGCGCCCCGGCCGGTATCGGTTTGTTGCTTGGTGAGTGGTAGGGATGATCCGCCTCGTCATTTCCCGAATCTTTACGGCGGCCCTGACCCTGTTGCTCGTCTCCGTCATAATCTTCGCGATGGTCGAGGTGCTGCCCGGCGACGTCGCCTCGCGCATTTTAGGCCGCACCGCAACGCCCGAAAGCCTGGCCGTTGTACGCGCGCAGCTCAACCTCGACGCATCGCCGATCAGTCGCTACTTCGCTTGGCTCGGAGATCTGGTTCAGGGTGACTTCGGACAGGCGCTGACCAGTCGGCGCCCGATCGGCGACATTCTGGCGCCGCGCATCTTCAATACCCTGGTCCTCTCCGGCGTCGCCTTCCTGCTTTACATCCCCTTAGCTCTGATACCTGCCTTGATCCAGGCGGTAAATCGCGATCGGGCCGCCGACCATTTCTTTTCGGGCGTTACGCTGGTCCTCTTGTCCACGCCGGATTTTCTCCTGGGCACCTTGCTGCTCATCGTCTTCGTGGTTTTCATTCCGGTCCTTCCGGCAACGTCGCTGGTCGTCCAGACGACCGACATTGTGGGTTGGATCCGTGCCCTGGCCCTTCCTTCGGTCACGCTGGCGATCGTCATGGCGGTCTATGCCGTCCGCATGCTGCGCGACAACCTGATCGAGGTCCTGGGCGCCGAATACATCCGCATGGCGGAACTCAAGGGACTTTCCAGACGGACGGTTCTGCTGCGCCACGCCCTGCCCAACGCGCTGGTGCCGACCCTGAACGTAACCGCGCTCAATCTCGGTTATCTGATCGGTGGCGTGGTCGTGGTCGAAAAGGTTTTTTCATTTCCCGGCTTCGGGAGCCTGTTGGTCGACTCGCTGCAGCTTCGCGACGTGCCCCTCATCGAGGCGACGGTGTTGATCTCCGCGGCGGTCTACATCTCGGCGAATCTTTTCGCCGATCTCGGCGCGATCTTTCTGAACCCGCGTCTGAAGAAGGGCTGAGCGATGAGCGAAAGCCCGGTTGAGACGATCGCCCTGCCCCGGTTCGACCGATGGGCCCGCCTCTGGTGGCGCACACCGCGCAGCTTTCGCATCGGGTCGATCATCCTGCTCATTCATCTGGTCCTGGCCGTGACGGGACCGTTTTGGGCGCCATACGGTTTGGCGCAACTCGGCACCGGCCTGCCGCTATCGACCATGAGCTGGGAGCATCCCTTCGGCGTCGACCAACTCGGCCGGGACGTGTTCAGCCGCGTCATTCACGGCGGCCACATCGTGATCCTGCTGTCGCTTTCGGGAACGTTGCTGGGTCTCGTGGTCGGCTCCGTGCTGGGCCTCCTGTCGGCCTATCGGGGCGGCTGGTTCGACGAGGTGATTCAGCGGATCTTGGAGGCGCTCATCTCGATTCCTTTTTTGGTACTCGGGCTGATCGCCATCGCCGCCGCCGGACCAAAGCTTTCCGGCGAACCGGTGTTGATCGTCCTGGTGGTGGCGTTTATCTATGCGCCGCGCATCGCCCGCATGGCGCGCGCCGCCGCGCTCGACGTCATCACGCGCGATTTTGTCACCGTCGCCCGCCTGCGCGGCGAAAACGCCTGGTCGGTGATCGCCCGCGAGCTGCTGCCGAACACGCTCGGTACGCTGTTCGTCGAGTTTTCGCTACGCGCGGGCTACGCGCCGGTCCTGATCGGCTCGCTGGGTTTCCTGGGTTTCGGGCTGCGCCCGCCGACGCCGGAGTGGGGCCTGATGATCAGCGAAAACCGTTCGCTGATGCTGACCGCGCCCATCACCGTGATCGGTCCTGGCCTGATGTTGGCTTCGATGGTGGTCGGCCTCAACATGTTCACCGAAGGTCTGGCCCGGATCCTCGGCCGCAGCACCCCACTGGTGCAGCGATGAGCGGCGCTACCGAAACGCCGGTCGTCGAGGTCAAAGGCCTGAGCCTCGCCTATCGTCATGGCGAAGGGTGGCTGCAGGTCCTCGATGACGTGAATTTCTCCATCGCCCGAGGCGAGGCCCTGGGCCTGGTCGGCGAGTCCGGTTGCGGCAAGTCGACGACCGCTTACGCACTGCTGGGTTACCGGGCGCCAAACAGCAAACTTCTCGGTGGATCGGTCCGGATCCTCGGTGAGGACGTCCTGGCCATGGACCGCCAACGGTTGGACCAATTGCGCGGCCGCCACGTGAGCTTCGTGCCACAAAATCCTACCATGGCGCTCAGTCCGCACATGCGCGCTGGCCGGCAGATCGCCGAAATTTTGATGCGCCACGGGCAGGTCAAGAATGAGGAAGAAGCCGCTGCCCGTTCCCTGGAGCTTTTCCGGCTGGTGAGTCTGCCCCAGCCCGAGGCCTTTTTGCGGCGCTACCCCCATCAGCTTTCAGGCGGGCAGCAGCAGCGGGTCTGCATCGCCATGGCGCTCGCCTGCAATCCCGATCTCGTCGTCCTCGACGAACCGACCACGGGTTTGGATGTAACGACCCAGGAGCAAGTCGTTAATCTGCTGCGGGATCTGCGGGCGCAGATCGGGATGTCCATGCTCTACGTGACGCACGACCTTGGCCTCTTGAGCGAAATCGCCGACCGGGTTGGAATCATGTACGCCGGACACATGGTCGAAATAGCCTCGACGGCCGAGGTTTACCGCCACCCCAGGCATCCCTATACCCGCGGGCTGATTGCTTCGATCCCGAGCATCGACCAGACCGGCACGAAATCGGGCCAGCCCTTGCGCGGGTTGCTGCGCCGCGAGGAACTGCCGAGCGGCTGCCCGTTCTTTCCGCGTTGCGATTTTGCCGAGCCTTCTTGCGCGACCACGCCGCAGGTTCTGTCCCCGGTGTCCGGCGATCACCAAGTTGCCTGCCAGCGCTGGCGGATTCTCTCTGCGCCGAGCCCGGTAGCCGCGGAAGTGACCACCGTCGAGACCGCATCCCTACAGTCCACGCCGATCCTGAAGGTGGAGAGAATCACCTTGAGCTACGGCCGGACGGCCTCATGGTTGGATCGTTGGCTGTCGTCGACCCAGGAGTCGGTGGTCCACGACGTGTCTTTCGAGATTCAAGACGGCGAGTGCTTCGCGCTCGTCGGTGAATCGGGCAGCGGCAAGTCCACCATAGCCCGCGCGGTTAGCGGACTCCTGGAGCCGGTCGATGGGCAGATCTTGTTCGAAGACCGGGCGGTTGCGGGAAATGTGCGCGAGCGCAGTCGGGAAATCCGCCGCAAGATTCAGTACATCTTCCAGAACCCGGACGATTCCTTGAACCCACGCGCCCGTGTAGACGCGATTCTCGCCCGTCCGCTGAAGGTCTTCTTCGACCTCGACCGGGCGGCCGAGCGGGAGTCCGTCAACCGCGCGCTCGACGAAGTGCGTCTCGACGCCAGATATGCCCGGCGCTATCCAGACCAGCTTTCGGGTGGCGAACGCCAGCGCATCGCCATCGCCCGCGCCTTGATCGCCGATCCCGTCCTGCTATTGTGCGACGAGGTGCTTTCGGCGCTCGATGTCTCGGTGCAGGCCAATATCCTGGACCTGTTCAAGCGGCTGCGCCGCGAGACGCGCGTGGCCATGCTTTTCATCTCTCACGATCTGGCAGTGGTGCGGTCGTTGGCCGACCGCGTGGCCGTGCTCTTTCGCGGCCGCCTTTGCGAAATCGGGAAGGTGGAGCAGATCTTCACGCCGCCGTTCCATCCCTATACCTACAATCTCCTGATGGCGGTGCCGGGTGCGCGGCGAGCGCGGTCATTGGCGCCGGAGAAGGAAGCGATCACCGAGCCTGCCAGCAAGAGCGGCTGCGTTTACGCCGGCCTTTGTCCCTGGCAGCTCGGCAGCCTTTGCGAGGAAACGCCGCCACCATGGCGCGAAACCGCAAACGGCGCCCGCATCCGCTGTCACATTCCACTCGACGAATTGGCTGGGCGCGCGAATTGGCCGACGACGAACCCAGCAAATCAAACGACGCTCGAACCTTCGCTTTCCGCGGGACAGGAACCATGAAGATCACCGACATCGAATGTTTCGTCTTACTCGTTCCCGACTACCGGGCCGACGCCTGCAGCTCCGCCCAGGACGATCTAGTCGTCAAAATCTACACCGATGAAGGGCTTTTCGGCGTCGGCGAGACCGACACGAACCCGTGGGTGGCACGAGCCATGATCGAGGCACCGGGAACCCATTGCATGGGCCTCGGCCTCAAGGAGATGCTGGTTGGCGCCGACCCGCGCGACGTTGAAGGCCTATGGGAGCGCATGTATACGGGTTCGGCCATGACCGGGCGGCGCGGGCTCGGCATCTGCGCCATCGGCGCGCTTGACATGGCGCTCTGGGATCTGCGCGGAAAGATCGAGGACCAGCCTACCTGGCGGTTGCTCGGCGGTGCGGCGCGCGAGAAGATTACGCCCTATGCCTCGCTGCTGCCCGATGGCGATACCCTCGGCGACTATACGACGAGCCTGGTCGAACGGGTCGTCAGCGCGCGCAACCTTGGATTCACGGCGGCGAAGCTCGAGGTCTGTATCAAGGGGCCCTATTCGCACAACAACATTCAGATCGACGACGACGCGGAGATCGCGCGGATCGTCAAGGAATGCCGCAAAGCGGTGGGCGACGACATGACCCTGATGGTGGATGTCGCCTATTGCTGGCTCGACTGGAAAGCGGCCTTGCGCGCGATATCCCTATTCGCCGATTGCGACATCTACTTCGTCGAGACGCCGCTGCCGAGCGACGACATCGACGGCTATGCCAAGTTGGTGGAGGCCTCGCCCGTGCGCATCGCCGCCGGCGAGTGGCTGAACACCCGCTTCGAGTTCCGCGAATACATGCGTCTTAACGCGCTCGATGTGGTGCAGCCGGACGTGGGGCGGGTCGGCGGATTGACCGAGGCGCGCCGCGTCGCCAACGAGGCGCGGGACCGTGGCCTCGTCGTGGTGCCTCATTGCTGGAAGTCGGGCATCGGCATCGCCGCTTCCATGCAGCTCTCGGCCGTGTCGCCGGCCTGTCACTTCATCGAATACCTGCCCGTGGAGTTGGCGGATTCCCGCCTTCGGCGCGAATTGGTGGTGGACGAATATTCGCTGGTCGACGGTCGGCTCGAACTTCCCGACCGGCCCGGGATTGGCGTGACGCTGAACGAGGACGCGCTCAAGGAATTTCGGGTGGACGTGTGAGGGACGAATGGTGAGCTTCGCTGAACAGCCAATTCTCGTTACCGGCGCGGCCGGTTGCATCGGCGCCTGGGTCGTCGCGGCGCTGGTTCGCGAGGGCACGCCCGTCGTCGCCTTTGACCGGTCCGACGACATCCGCCGCCTGCGGCTGTTGTTGAGCGAGGAACAGATTGAACGCGTTGCTTGGCGGCAGGGTGACGTCACCGATCTCGACGGCTTCGAGCGCCTGGTGGCGGAGGAAGAGGTCGGCGGTATCATCCACTTGGCGGCGCTGCAGGTGCCGTTCTGCAAGGCCGATCCGGTCGCGGGCGCGCGGGTCAACGTCGTAGGATCGGTCAACGTCTTGGAGGTAGCGCGCCGACGTGAGATTCGAAACCTGGTCTACGCCAGTTCGATCGCGGCACTTCCGTTCGGCGGAGCGGCTCATCCGTCCACGATCTACGGCGTCTACAAAGCGGCCGACGAGGCAATCTCGGAGATCTACTGGCGGGACTATGGCGTTCCAAGCGTCGGCCTGCGTCCCCACACGGTCTATGGCGTGGGTCGCGACCAGGGCCTCACCTCGGCGCCCACCAATGCGATGCTAGCGGCGGCCGCCGGGCGGCGCTACACGATTCCCTTCAGCGGTGGGGTGCAGTTCCAGTATGCCGGCGATGTCGCCGACGACCTCCTGCATTGCTTGAGGCAACCGCCGGAGGGCGCCCCCGTGTTCGATATCGGCGGGGAACCGGTCTCTATCGAGGACATCGTGTTGGCGATCCAGCGTGTGGTGGACGGGGCGGACCTCGCCGTCTCCGGCCCACCGCTGCCGTTCCCGCACGACCGGGACCGAGGAGCGCTTCGCGCTTTCATCGGCGATTCGAAAGCCACCGGTTTGGACGACGGTGTTGCCGCAACGGTCAAGGCGTTCCGGGAGCTTCTGGGACGCGGCCTGGTTTCGGTGGAAACGGAATGACGGAACAGTCTCATGCCGGGCGCCGCGTTCTGATCACCGGTTCCGGGTCGGGAATCGGAGCGGAAACGGCGCGGGCCATCGTGGCGCGCGGCGGCCGCGTCGCCGTTTTCGACCTGAACGGAGAGCTCGCGGCCGAGACGGCGGGTGCGCTGGGCGTGGAACGAGCCCTGGCCTTCGCGGGCGACGTGACCGACGCCGGCGCCATCGCGGCCGCCTTGAACGGTATGGAGGAGGCCTGGGGCGGTATCGACGACCTCGTCAACAACGCCGGTATTTACGATCACGGTCCGCTCTTGGAACTGTCCCTGGATCAATGGCGGCATGTCTTCGAGGTCAATCTGATGGCGCCGATCGCCATTTCGAATGCCGCCGTACGCCGAATGGAAAGCGGCGGCTCGATCGTCAATCTATCCTCGGTGCTCGGCCAGGTCGCTGCGCCGGGCCGCGGGCCTTACTGCGTGTCCAAGGCCGCGCTCATCAGCCTGACTAAGATGCAGGCGATCGAGTGGGGCAGCCGCGGCATTCGCGTCAACGCGATCGCGCCGGGCTACATCATGAACGAGACAACGAAAGCGCTGGCGGAGTCGGGCAGCTTCGACACCGCGGAAATCTGCCGGCGCACGCCGCTCGGCCGCTTCGGCAGCGAGCGGGAGATCATGGAGGGCATCTGTTTTCTACTGGACCCGGCGCGGGCAGCCTACATGACCGGCCATGTGCTGGAGGTGAGCGGCGGCTGGATGGCCTACGGCTTTGTCTAAGGGAAGGTGTTCGGCCTGGCCGTCCCCAGCCAGTGGAGTGGATCGAAAGGATTCGTGAGATGATCACCGGGTTCAACCACACCAGTTTCACGGTCGCAGATCTCGACACGGCGGTTCGCTTTTGGACCGAGGCGCTGGGGTTCGAAGCGGCCTCGGTCTCGGAGCGGTCGGGAGATTGGCAGGGTCGCGTGACCGGCGTCCCTGGCGCAAAACTCAGGATTGCACACCTCTATGGTTACGGGCACCACATGGAGTTCATCCAGTATCTCGAAGCTTCGGGACCCGCCGTCGACATGCAGCCGAATATGCCGGGCGTCGCTCATGTCTGTCTGGAGGTGCGGGGCATCGACGCCACCGCGCAACGGCTCGCGGACCATGGCGCCACGCCCCAGGGCGAAGTCGTTGATGTAACGAGCGGCCCGGTGACGGGGATGCGTGCCGGTTACTTTCGCGATCCCAGCGGCATCGTGATAGAGCTTTTGGAGTTGCCAAAATCCAAGGAAAACGTGGCCTGACGGACGGCCGTGCGGGAAGCGAGGAAGATTTAGGTATGATCGAAGATTGGCGGAATCGCGACGGATACGGCGTGCGGGTTGAGCAACTCGGCAACGACGATTTGGTGTCGCTCTATAGCGACATGATCCGCGTGCGCGAATTCGAGGACCGGGTGCACCGCAGCTTTCTCGTCGGCCTGGTCCATGGCACGACCCATCTCTGTCAGGGGCAGGAGGCCGTGTCGGCCGGCGTGATGCAAGCGCTGCGCCCCGACGACTACATCACCTATACCTATCGCGGCCACGGCCAATGCATCGCCCGGGGTATGTCGCTCGAAGGCGCCTTCGCCGAACTGTTCGGCCGGACAACCGGCGTCAGCCATGGACTCGGCGGATCCATGCACATGACCGACGACGAGCTCGGCCTGATCGGCTCCTTCGGCATTGTCGGGGCGGGCCTGCCGTTCGCTGTCGGCGCCGCGCTATCGTCCCAGATTCGCGATGAGGGTCAGGTTTCGGCCACCTTCTTTGGCGATGGAGCGACCAACATCGGCGCCTTCCACGAATCGCTCAATCTAGCGGCGATCTGGTCCTTGCCCGTGTTGTTCGTATGCGAGAACAATCTCTATGGTGAGTACACTCGCATCAACCTCTCCACGCCGCTGGAGGACCTGGCCTACCGCGCCGCGGCCTACGACATGCCGGGCATTATCGTCGACGGCAACGACGTGCTCTCGGTTTACGACGCCGCGGGCAAAGCTGTCGAGCGCGCACGCGCCGGTGGTGGCCCGACCTTGCTGGAATGCAAGACCTATCGCCAACGCGGTCATTCGCGGACCGATCCGGCTGCCTACCGCAGCGACGCCGAGGTCCAGGAATGGCTCGCGCGCGATCCTCTCGTCCTGTTCCAGGCAGTGTTAGTGGAACGGGGGGTGATGTCCGAGTCCGATGCGGAGGGGCTGGTTCGGAAGATCCGCGACGAAGTGGCCGACGCCGCCAAAGCAGCATCCGAAGGCGACTGGCCTGACGAGGAATTGGCGGCCTTGGCGACCTATGCCTGAGATGCCTGAAAGCGCGTGCCGGGGAGCGAATATGAAATGACGATGCGCGAGATGAACTATAGAGAAGCCATCAAGCTCGGTCTCGCCGAGGAGATGCGCCGCGACCCGACGGTCCTGCTGATGGGCGAAGACATCGGCGAGTCGGGCGGCGTCTTCAAGATCACCGAGGGCCTGTTCGACGAGTTTGGACCGCAGCGAGTGCGCGACACACCGATTTCGGAGACCGCATTCGTCGGCGCGGCCCTGGGATTGGCGGTCACCGGCTACCGGCCGGTCGTGGAGCTCATGTTTTCCGACTTCCTCGGCGTCTGTTTCGACCAGATGGTGAATTCGATCGCCAAGCATCGCTTCATGTCGGGCGGGACGGTCGCCGTTCCCCTCGTTGTCCGCATGGTCGGCGGCGGCGGTCTTCGCTTCGGCGCTCAACACTCGCAAACCGGCGAGTCCTGGCTGCTGCCGTTCCCCGGCCTGAAGGTCGTAGCACCGTCCAACGCGGCCGACGCCCACGGCATGATCAAGGCCGCCATCCGCGAGGACAATCCAGTCGTCGTGATCGAGCACAAAGGCCTGCTCGGCGACAAGGCCGAGGTGGAGGAGCGCGAAGGCGGACTTCGCGATCTGGACGGCCCGGCCGTCCTGCGCGCGGGCGACGCTGTCACGCTGGTCGCCAGTCTCGCGATGGTGCCGCGCGCGCTGGAGGCGGCGGAAGCCCTGTCTCATGACGGCATTTCGGCCGAAGTGATCGACCTGCGTGTCCTGCAGCCCCTCAACGTCGATCCAATCGTCGAGAGCGTTCGGCGCACCGGCCGGATGGTGCTGGTGGAGGAGCAGGCGCGCCTCGGCGGCTGGAGTGCGCACGTGATTGCCGATGTGGTCGACCGGGCGCTGGAAGCCTTGAAGGCGCCGCCGTGCCGCGTGACCCTGCCCGAACACCCCTTGCCCTTCAGCCCGCATCTGGAAGACGCGGCGCGTCCGAGCGCCGAGCGGATAGAACAGGCCGTGCGAAGCGTTCTCTAGGACCTGTCCTTCCTGAAAACCTCGTCGGGTGCTGTCATCTATGGACGCCCCCCTGATTGCAAGTGGTTTTGATGAGTGGCGGCAAGGTGGGTTTGCAGTCATCTATCCGGCCTCTGGATGCCGCGCTGTGGTGGCCGCGGGCCCTGATGGAATTCGAGGATCGGCGCCCAGTCAGTCTAGCGAGCTCAAGGCTCTGACAGCACCTCGGGTTTGGCCGATCCCGGTTGCCCTGTTTCGCCATCACGTCATCGTCACCCTCGCAATAAGGTTCCCTCCGCTCGTCGTTATGCGGCGATCCGAGCTTCGGTTCGAAACGTCTCACCCCGGCTCAGCATCGCCCAGACGACACGGGCCGTCTTGTTGGCCATTGGCACCAGAACGACATTGGTCGGCCGCCGTGCGCCCAAGAGCCTCCATTGCACGGCCAGGACCAGGAGGGCGTCCAAATCATCGCCAGATCCGTACTCGGCGGGCTACATCACGTGTACGATCGTGCCGCATAACATGACAGATCATATTTTTGCGCCCTACGACGGTCAGACTCACTTGGTCGCCTTATAGCCGAGGCTGTTGAAAAAGTCGGGGATGACAGCTCAAAAATCGTATTGCCGCAACAATCGCAGCGAGGCGGCTCAATGTTTGAACCATTTTTGCGCCGTTCCGTTTGCTGGCGAATCAATCTTTCGCCTCGGACACCTCAAAATACTTCTTCGACAGCCTCAGCCAACTGCAGACATCCGCATTGGTGGGATTAAAGCACCAACCAGGTCACAGCAATCAGGAGCCAAATTATCAGACTCAGCAACACGCCGTTTATTGCGCCACGAGCAGGGGCGAGTAATCTTCGTCGTCAATACCACCGACTGTTGTCCTCTTGCTTGTCGCCGAATCTTTGCCCGGCTTCTCCGTAAGAAGCTTGTGCTTCCTCGCTAATGGAAGATCTAGGCTAACCAAGGATCCAGCCTCCCACGTCCGGAACAGACCATTCTTTTGAGTGCTTTTGAGGCTGTTTCAGGCTGTATTCATACTATTATGTATTTTATGGTGATTTGCAACTACCGTAAGACAAACCTCTTCACGCTCCCATGTGTCGAAGTTGCATTCCGGGAGTCTGCTTTCAGAAACAGAAGCATTTTCCTGCCGTTGATGTCCGCTGTCGGGGGTAAACCAGACGCCCCGCCGAACACCTCAGCATGACTGCAACTAGCCATCTTGTGGACGGCTCCCTGATGGCAAGGGATTTTTCTTCGTTGATGCAAGTGCTGGTCGGTGCCGCCATCTGTCCGGCCTTTGAGGGTGGCCTTCGGTGGGGCAAAACGGCCTGCCGGGTGCGTTGCGACGCTTGACCGATGTCCCCGCATCGCACGGCGCGC
>PVMK01123089.1_pt1 | contig 20814 bp, 23 predicted proteins | sample 1853481 | NCBI WGS metagenome assembly PVMK01 (sample SAMN08533507, study PRJNA380276) | Marine sediment metagenome, whole genome shotgun sequencing project.
CGGTGTGGTGTTGTGTAGTGTCGAGTAGAGTCGTGTAGGGCAGTTAAGTGCAGTGACGTGTGACAAAAACATCTATTACCGGGAACTTTCCGGTTTAATACTTCTAATTGTTATAACCCTCTTATACGGACAAAACCGGCTTAACTATATTGATAAAAATCAGGGCAGCCCCATAAAAATCTCACTTGTTCAGCCAAACATACCTCAGGATGTAAAATGGGACCCTGAATACCTGACAAAAACACTTGAAAAACTTGACCACCTCTCTCTAAAAAGCTCCCCAGACAAACCTGACCTTGTAATATGGCCTGAATCAGCTACACCCTTTTTCTTTCAGGCAGATGACTTGCATAGGAAAACCGTAGAAAAGATTGTAAAAAAAATCAATGCGTATCTTCTTCTTGGAAGCCCTTCATGGGAAAAAGCATCCGGCAAAACAAAGTTTTTCAACAGTGCGTTTCTTATTTCTCCCGAAAACAACATTACGGGAAAATATAATAAAATACACCTTGTGCCTTACGGGGAATATATACCTTTAAAACTGCTTTTTCCGTTTATCGACAAGATGGTCGAAGGCATAGGTGATTTTGCTTCCGGCAGTACCGTAAAAAATCTCTCGATCCCCTCTTCGCCTTTTGCTGCCATTATATGCTACGAAATAATCTTCCCTGATCTTGTAAGAAGGTTTGTAAAGGAAGGTGCGGGTTTTATAGTTAATATAACAAATGATGCATGGTTCGGTGCTACCAGCGCACCTTATCAGCATCTTTCAATGTGTTCTTTTCGTGCAGTTGAAAACAGACGCTATGTTGTACGGGCTGCAAATACCGGAATCAGCGCTTTCATCTCACCTGACGGACAAATCTTTAAACAAACCAAGATCTTTACGGATGACAGTCTAACTGCTATGATACATAAACGGACAGACAAAACATTCTACAGTCTTTATGGAGACATGTTTGCATTTATCTGTACATTTTTAAGTCTGTTGTTTATTTATATGGCCAGAAGAAAAAAGTCTAAAAACACCTGATACTATTTTATCTGACAATTAAATGAAACGCCTCGTAAGGAGAAAATTATGCTAAGCCAGTGGAAAGAAAATATAAGCCTGCTTGAAAAAAGAATGGAAACAATAAGAGGTTATCTTTGAACTGCCTCAAAAAAATGAACGGCTGAAAGAGCTCGAAAAGCTTGTCTCTGATCCCGACTTCTGGAAAAACAGCGCTGAAGCAAAAAAAGCAACAAAAGAGCAAAAGACAATTGAAAACGTCCTCAACCAGTGGAAACTCCTTGAAAAAAACCTTGAAGACGGCCTGGTCCTTCTGGAACTTGCAGATGAAGTAGCTGAAGAAGACCCGGATATCGAATCAGAGCTAAAATCAACTGTCACAGACCTTGAAAAGATGGTTTCCGAGCTTGAATTTAAAAAGATGCTTGGAAATGAAAACGATATCAATGATGTCATTGTAAACATTAATGCCGGCGCAGGTGGAACAGAGGCCCAGGACTGGGCAGAGATGCTTTTAAGAATGTATCTAAGATGGGCAGAACGAAAAGGTTTTAAAACAAGCATAATTGATATTCTGGACGGTGAAGAAGCCGGCATTAAAAGTGTTACCTTTACCATAAATGGTGATTACGCACATGGCTATATGTCGGCAGAGGTCGGTATCCACAGACTGGTACGAATTTCGCCCTTTGATGCTGGAGCAAGAAGACACACCTCTTTTGCAGCTGTATTTGTATATCCTGACATAGAAGATGATATAGATATCACCATAAATGAGAAAGACTTACGAATAGACACCTACCGGGCAAGCGGTGCCGGCGGACAGCACGTAAACAAGACCGACTCTGCAGTACGGATAACCCATATTCCTACCAATATAGTGGTTCAGTGTCAAAATGAACGTTCTCAGCATATGAACCGGGAAACAGCCATGAAAGTTCTTAAAGCTCGGCTGTATGAACTTGAAATACAGCAGCAGGAAAAAGAGGTTGAAAAACTTCATAGCGAAAAAAAACAGATCTCGTGGGGAAGTCAGATAAGGTCATATGTTATGCAGCCATACAGAATGGTGAAAGACCACAGAACCAATATGGATGTGGGCAATGTGGATGCAGTCCTTGACGGTGATATAGACTGTTTTATTCAGGAGTATTTGATCAATAAGAAGGACACGGGTTAAAAAACAAATTTTCAGAGGAAAAATCATGCAGAACATAGTGAATCTTCTATTCGAAGCAGGCATGCTTAAAAGAACACCTCGAACAGGTCTTCAGTTTCTCGGAACCGGAAGCGAATCTGTTGCAGAGCATGCCTTCAGAGTGACTTTTATCGGATATGTGCTGGCGCAAATTGAAAAGGATATTGACGAGGCAAAACTCATCAAGATGTGTCTGCTCCACGACCTTCACGAAGCAAGAACTGGCGACTTAAATTATATGAACAAAAAATATGTAAAAGTCGACGAAAAAAAGGCTATAAAAGACCTTACAAAAACCCTTCCCTTCGGAGATGACATCAGTAATTCTGTAGAAGAATTTAATTCCGGTAAATCAAAAGAAGCGCTTCTTGCAAATGACGCAGATCAGCTTGACCTCATACTTATGCTCAAAGAAAACAAGGACCTGGGAAACAAGTACGCGGACGAATGGATAAGCTTCGCCTTAAAAAGGCTTAAGACAGACACTGCAAAAGAGCTTGCCGAAAAAATACTTGATACTGACTCAACACACTGGTGGTTTGAAGATAAAAGCGACTGGTGGATCAATGGAGGCAATCCCCGCTTGAAGTGATGATCTCAATTATTATTATCAGGGATATCCACGGGTGATCCAGGAAAATCAAAGTTACCAGGCGAGAGCTACCTTGACCTCCGTCTCTTTCCATCATCCTTATCGCCGATAAGATCAAGACGTACAATCTTTGATCCATTATCACCGGCTGCAAAATGCATAAGATGCTTTGTAATATTGGAACGTCTTAAAACCCTTTTCAACCCTTCTTGGACAGGAACGTCCTTAAACCTGATACTCACGGGAAACTCAGAAAAGACCTCACCTAAAATAACAAGCTCAATTTTGCATTTCTCACTTATCTCTTTTATGAGATCTTCAGGCCGCATATTCTTGACATTTATGCTTAAAAGACCGTTTTCAAAACTCACAGTCTCTTCGCTGTAATCTTCAGCAGGAATTTCGACAGGATCTTCGACAGGAATTTCCGCAGGATCTTCGACAGCAACTTCAGCAGGATCTTCGGCAGGATCTTCAGCAGCAACTTCAGCAGGATCTTCGGCAGGAACTTCCGCAGGAACTTCCGCAAATGATATCAATGCCGACAAAGCACTAATTATAACCAGACAAAAAAGAGTTTTTATAATATTGTATACTTGCAAAAGTTATTTCCTCATAGCGGACTAATTATTTAGCGCCAGACCCAAAGCACTTAACTTACATCAGACAAAAAACTGCCAATTGTAAAAATGTGAACAGGCTTTACCTTGCGGTCAAAACCTAAGCCTTTTTTGATCCGTCCGCATTATAGCCAAAAAACCCTTTTCCGGTCTTCCGGCCAAGATGACCTACTTCAACCAAGCTCAAAAGAAGCGGACACGGCCTGTATTTTGGCTCCTGAAAACCATTGTACAGTGCCTGCTGCATTGAGAGCACCACATCAAGACCAATAAAATCAGCCAGTTCAAGCGGACCCATAGGGTGATTCATGCCAAGCTTCATAGCAGTGTCAATCTCTTCTTTGGATGATACTCCCTGGTAAAGACAGAATATTGCCTCATTTATAAATGTCTGGATCAGGCGGCTGGTGACAAAACATGGACTGTCTGTAACTGTTATGGGCTGCTTTCCCATGTTTATGGACAGCTCTTTAACAATATTATAGCTTTCATCTGACGTAGCGGGTGTTCTTATTATTTCAAGAAGTTTCATCTTTTGAGCCGGATACATAAAATGCATACCAAGGACTTTCTCCGGACGGCTGGTCGCGCTTGCAAGTTTTCCAAGCCGCACAGAACTGGTATTTGTAGTCAGAATAACATGAGGAGCGCATATCCTATCAAGACTTCTAAAAATATCTTCTTTTACAGCTGTACTTTCAACAGCTGCTTCAATCACATAGTCAACATCATCGAGACTCTCAATATCTTTCGCAAAAGTCATTCTATCCAAGATTTGATCATGCTCTTTCTTCTTGATCTTTCTGAGATCTACTGAACGATCCAGACTTTTGATTATCCCTTTTTTTGCTTTTTTTCTTACTTCATCATAGGGTTCAACCATTACTGTTTCAAACCCTGTCTGAGCAGCGACCTGAGCTATACCCTTACCCATCTGACCAGCACCCACTACTCCTATTTTTTTTATGTTTTTTAAAGTCATCTTTTTTGCTGTCATTTTACAACCTCTTCTATTTCAGATTTACTTCGTCTAAAGATTTCTCTTATGAATTTATCTTGGGTACCACCTCTATGCGCTGAACATCTCCAAAAAATGATTCTATTATTTTACATTTTCTAAATTAATTTCAAGCAGTTATACAAAAACAAAATTTAAAACAATAATATATTCCAACTCTTTTTTCAAGTAAATTAAAAAAATAACACCTAGTTGCCTCTTGAGTAAAAATCAAATTCTGTCCTGCCATAACCCCTTGTCCGTACAAATACAAAACCCTCTGGAACATCACAGGAATGCTCCTTCTCGTCTCTCTGGACAATTATAACCCCTTGAGGAGAAAGAATATTATGTTCAGACAAAACATCAAAAGCTTTCTGCTGAAGAGAAAGTCCATAAGGAGGAGCAATAACGATTATGTCAAAGTTTTCCCCTTTTAATGAAAACAAAGGTATTGAGTCAACAGCATCCATATTTATAATCTCTATTTCTTTTCCAAGGTTAAGGGTGGAAACATTACTTGAGATAAGATTAGCGGCTTTCTTATCAAGCTCCACAATAACAGCAGAATCTGCGCCGTTTGAAATAAGCTCTAATACAATTGCACCTGACCCGCCAAACAGATCAAGAATACGTGAACCCGCAAGCTGAGGGCGCATTACATCAGCAAGACTTTTTCTCAGGCGTGTAAGCAGCGGACGGGTAGTTTCCTCAGAAGGCGTCATTATCTTCCTTCCGCGAAATCTGCCTGAAGCTATTCTAATCTCTCCCATTTTCTAAATCCTGATTTTAACTTGAGAGGAAAAGTATATGGAACAGTTTATATTGTGTCAATCAAAACAAAAAACTCTCGATGTATAAAAAATAGCTTAAAAATATAAGTTAACCATTCATTCAAAAACACTATATTATTTTTTACTGAAAAATTATATAAGATTCTTTAGCATATTTTTTAAAATTTAAACTATTATTTAATCTCTTTAATTGATAATAGCCGAGCGATATGTTAATTAAATATTGTGTAAAACTTAAACAAAACATCTCTCTTGCAAGTATATTACCGAGAAAAAATGTCAGAAAGCAATAATATTGTCGGCATATCACAAATGATAGTATCCAAAGATATAAACGATACTATCATCACATATTCACTCGGCTCATGTCTTGGCGTAACCATCTATGACCCTGTTGCAAAAGTAGGCGGAATGATTCATTGCCTGCTCGCCCTTTCAAAAATTGATCTAAAAAAAGCCGCTGAAAAACCGGCAATGTTTGTTGACGCAGGTATTCCTCTGCTTTTTAAATCAGCTTACGCACTGGGAGCTGAAAAAAAACGGATAAAAGTAAAAGCTGCTGGCTGCGCTCAGCTTATGGATCCAAAGGGAATGTTTAAAATCGGTCAGCGCAACTACACTGTTTTAAAAAAATTACTGTGGAAAAACAATATTCTTATAGAAGGTGAATCCATTGGAGAATCCATATCTCGGACTATGCTTCTTGACATGAAAACAGGTGTTACAAAAGTAAAATCCATGGGTAAAATATTCGAGATTTAATCAATTTATTTTCCCAAATAAAAACACACCCTTTTTCGTCTAAAAGAAAAAGCTAATCCCCAGACTAATTCAGAAATAAGACCCTATACACATTAACTTGTTATTTGGCAAATATGTGCATATATTTGCATTTATTGGTAAATGATTGCTGTTTTTCTGATTTTTTAAAGACTTATTCCTGAAGAAATTAAAAGAACCCTGAATGATAATGCCAAAAATATAAGGGGATTAAAGAATCAGAATCCACGTTCCTTTCTGACTTTTTCATAGGCTTCCTGTATTTCTCTGAAACGTGAAGAAGCAAATTCTGTAAACTCCTCCGGCAGGCCCTTTGACACGATAGTATCTGGATGGAAGTCACGCACAAGCTTCTTATAGCTCTTTTTTATCTTATCATTGCTGCTGTCAGCTGAACAGCTGAGCAGTTTATAGTATCTGTCCACATCGGTGAAGTATATAGACTTTATATCATTAAACTGCCTGTCACTTATTTGAAATATATCTTTGACCTTCTTTAATGCATCCTCCTCAGCAGGATGCAGCACCTTGTCCGCTGCAGCCACCCTGAAAAGAACATCAAGAAAAGATTGAAGCACTGCGGGCTGTCCGCTGTTTATCTGATAAAACTGAGATGCGAAATCTTCTACAGAATAATTTGAATTTTTAGCCTCATTAAAAACCTGTTTTGCAAACTGCTTTTCTGTTTCAGATATATTCATCCCGTTAATAAAATCATCAACAACTTTCAGTTCATCATTGGTCACAACTCCGTCGGCTTTTGCAATTTTACCCAGGATTGAAAAGATACACACAAAATAAGCTGCCTGTGCCTGTTCTGACTTTGGCGGAACAGCACCTCTCTGACCGTATTCTGCTTTTTTGTCAACCAGGTGATGTCCTAAACTTACACCAATAATCGCACCAAGAGGTCCTCCAAAAAGGAGCCCCATCGTTCCAAATGTCATCTTTCCAAACCAGCCCACTTTTACCTCCAGATAGATAATTTAATTTTCATAAGTATTAAAGAGTAACTATTTTACGCTTAAGCATAAAATTTATCAAGCAAACAAAAGAAGAGGTGTAAAAAATACATCTCTTCTTCATATTTTAAAGGAAGATTTATTATCAAAGTGATGCTCACCGCCTACAAGGCGGGGCATCCCGGTAATTAAGATTGATTTTTCGGTTTGTATCGCTCGACCCCGCCCACAGGGCGGAGCTTCCGCGAAACACGCCGGTCAGTTCTGCTTATTCTCAGAAAGAAAAGCACCTAAATACTCTTCAAAAGTCCTTAGTTTAATCTCAAAGACCTCATGAAGTAACGCATTATCGCAGGTGCTGTCACCCGATGAAAAGGCATCAATAAAACCCAGAATGTCATAGCGATATCCTGTAAAAGTATCCACTATAAACCCCACAAACTTTTGAAAGCCCGTTGGAATGGGCAATACCCGGACCTTCCTGTTAAGAAGTTTTTCATATATGCCTGCGATCTGACGATATGTCAGCGCTTCCGGGCCCCCGATTAAAAAGACCCGTTTATTCGCTTTTTCATTGAAAAGGGAATCTATCATACAATAAGCAAGATCTCCCATATGAATCCCCTGCACCCTGTTCTCACTTGATCCCATGGCAGGCATAATACCTCTTTTTTTGATGAAACCGGCAGCCTGTGTAAAGTCACTGAAAAATCCCGAAGGCTTAAAAACAGTATAGTCAAGACCTGAAAGTTCAAGTGCATTTGTAACCAGCTGCTTAACCTTGTAAAGCTGGAACCTTGCTTCAAGAGACACGCCAAGGGCGCTCACATAAACAAACTTTCCGCCGCCGTTCTTTTTTAAAAGCTCAATGAGCTTAATATTTCCCTGATAATCAACATCCCAGTAGGTTATCCCTTTCTTCTGAATACCAAGGGAATGTATTGAAATAACCTGAGTCACACCTTTCATCGCCTTTTCAAGGGACACCATATCCCTCACGTCACCATATACAAGGCTTGCCCCGATCTTTTCAAGAGCTTCTGTTTTTGAAGTCTTTCTAACCAGGCATTTAAACGAAAGGCCTTTTTCAGCCAGCTGTGTACAGACTTCTTTTCCGAGTGTTCCAGCCGCTCCGGTAACCAGAATCATTACTCTTCCCTCCAAATCACAGTTTAACAAATTGTTGAATAAATCATTTTTCAGGCTGTTCAGCGTAATCCTGACTGCATCGCAGGCAGGTATCAAAATATAAGCTAATTATTTAACGCAAAGCCTTCGCCAAGGCGAAGGCTTTCAAAATGTTCAAACACAAACGTAACGCCACAGACGGGCGTTTTTCAGCAGCCTGCTAGATTTCATATAGCGTCTCATCTTTTTCAGGCGGCGCATCATGCTCAGCTGAAACAGGTTTATCCTTAACCCCTCCGCCCTTTTCCTCATCTTCAGTTTCAAGAACGATATCTGATTTTTTCTTTCCCTCTTCAAAATTCACCCCCATCATATTGGAGAATTTTTTACGCAAGCGCGCGGCATCTTCAGGGTCTTTAGTGTCATGATCTTTCAGACGCTTCATTCCATCATCAAGCATTTTTGTGCTCATGGGAAGGCTGTCCGGCCCCTTCATTTTCTGACTGAAAGCAAAAGAGGACACATGTTTTTTAAGTTCGCCTTTACAGCGGGGACATCTGGGTTCTTTTTCTACAGAAAAGGTCCTGGAATAAAAATCAAAGAGGGTATTACACTTGTTACAGTAATATTCATATATAGGCATTATCTCTCCAGAAGCGTTATGATTACATCTCCTATTTAAAATATCAAATGAGACAGCAGGTGTCAATTTATTAGCTGTTTTTTGCAACAGGGGTCTAAACTAAAAAAGGGATGCAGTAAAACTGCATCCCTTTTTTTAAGACTGTCTTTTCAACTATTCTCTTTATTCCAAAGCGCTGACCGCGTTAAAACCTCCCCATACAGCATCCATAATCGATCCGGCTTCAACACAGTCTCCAATATTGATTACATTGGTTTCTTCCTTAAGCGATTCACTTAGTTCATTTATTGGAAAGAGCCTGCCCGCAAAAACGAGGCTGTCCATTTCAATTTTTATTTCTTCTTTGTTCTGTTCCACGACAACACCGTTATCCCCCAACCGTATGGGAATGGCCCCGCGCATTATTGTGATGTTTTCCTCTTCCTCTATCATTTTGACAAGCATTTCACGGTTATGATGGTCAACCATATTAATATCAAGCTCAGGCAGATTCATGCGGGCACAAAGCGTAACTTTTTTACCTTTCCGCGCCAGGTCAAGTGCGGTCTCACACCCAATCACACCGGCTCCCATCATAAGAATGTTTTCCCCGTCAGGTTTCCTTCCGCCTAAAACCTGAATTACAGAAAGCACATTATCACTTTCAAACGGAGGGGGTTCCATCGCCGCCCCGGTTGCAACAACAATGTAATCTGCCCCAAACTTAAGCACATCTTCTGCTGATGTACGCTTGTTCAATTCAACCTTAACTGACAAACGTTTTACAAGCCCGTTAAGATATTTAATATAATCTCTAATATCATTTTTAAACTCAGGGATTGAAGCCGGCCACAGGTTTCCGCACAATCGGTCAGATGCTTCCCACAGGGTAACATCAAAACCTCTCTCACATCCTACCCGTGCTGCCTCAATACCGCCGGGGCCACCGCCGATAACAAGAAGTGTCTTCTTCTCTTTAAGCGGAACAAGTTTCCGATCTGTTTCATGACCGGTAAGGGGATTGAGCGCGCAGCTGGTCGGCTCTCCCGGAATCATCTGCCACAAACAGCCCTCATGACAGCCGATACACGGCATAATTTCATCCGTCTTGTTGTTTTGAACTTTATTGACCCACTCCGGTTCAGCCAGGAGCCCTCTACCCATAGCTATAAAATCAGCCCTGCCCTCTTCAATCACCTTTTCAGCCACATCCGGATACTGCAGACGACCCACTGTAATTACCGGAATAGAAACGAGCGTTTTCACTTTCTCAGCATAATCAACCATGCATCCCGGAGGCTGAAACTGCGGCGGATGGGGCCACCATCCGGTCTCATAACAGCCAGCATCAACATGGAGCGCGTCAACTCCCATCTTTTCAAGCTGCTCTGCTATCCAATAACCCTCTTCCTTTTCCCGTCCTCCCTCCAGATGGTGCTCAATCCCAAACCGGTAGATAAGCGGAAAGTCTTCGCCTGCCTCCTTTTTTATCGCTTCAATAGCTTCACGGGCAAAGGTAAGCCTCTTTTCCTTTGAACCGCCGTACTTGTCATCACGCCTGTTCCAGAGAGCTGTCATAAACTGGTCCATCAAATATCCCTCATGGCCGTGCAACTCAACACAGTCTGCTCCGGCCTCCCTGCAGCGCATGGCACTATAACCAAAAGATTTGGCAAGGGCCTCAGCCTCTTCTGTTGTAATGGCCCGGCTAAAAAGATCCTCATAATCAGGAATATAATAGTTGGTGTTTACAGAAGCTGAAACCGGCTTAACATCATCCGGCACAATGAAAGGCGGAACAACCCTGCCAAACCCGGCCGTCAGCTGAATACTCAACTTGCAGCCATAGGCATGAACCGTTTCAGCCAGTTTACGCATTGCGGCAACATGATTATCATCAGTCATGGTTAAGAGCTCCTTTGCACAGGGCTCAAGCTCTTTTGAGACAAAGACCATCTCCGTGGTAATCATACCCGTGCCGCCGGCAGCTCTAGCACCATAATAAGCCCGGATCCGCTCGCCCCAGTACTCTTTAGTGCCCGGATCACAGATTCCACGGACACCCATGGGCGCCATAATAACCCGGTTTTTAATCTCAAGATTTCCTATATGTCCCGGTTCCAAGAGTTTCATATTTAAGTCTCCTTAATAATTTTTCTTATGTTAATTTTCATCTTTTAACATAAAACAGTTTTTTATCATACAAAAAAATATCGAAATCCTTTTCAAATGTATATGAGGGTAAACCCTCGGCCTAAAATTTGAGAATTTTCATAAAATATGATACTAATAAGAAGTGTCAAAGAACCGGACTGTAGCTGGCCTAAAAAAATATAGGGTTTAATTATAAAAAAATAATTCATCAAAAAAGGAGTGCCCCCATGACAAAACTTATCGGTAAAGAAATTCCCTGGGAAAAACAGAAAGAAATGTTGGTCGAAGCCGTTGCTCTGAAACTTCCTCGTCTCTATAATTCTCTGGTAGAAACATACGGAGAAGAAAAAGGCAGACAGATGTATGATGAGATATTTGAAACAAACTTCAAAAAACGGTCAAAACGGTTTGAAGGGAAAAGTATTGTTGACATCATGATGGCAGAAATTGATGTCTTTCCGACGATGGGCTGGGATATTTGGATTGAAAAAAAGGAAGAGGACGGCCAAGAGGTTTGTTATGAACATCTTGGTAAATGTCCGCATCTTGAAGGAACCCGGAAATACAAAATGCCAGACCCCTGTGACCTTATCTGCGGCATGGACTGTAGAATGGGGGAAAAATACAAGGTCGGTTTATGGGAGCAAATGAGCCATATGCCCTCCGGTGACAAGGAGTGCTGCTTTAAAATTACTGCTTATAAGTAGAGCTTATCTAGGTGAAGACCATGGAAAAAAGCAAAGCTGAAATAGAACAGATAATTCTGGAATTCCTCAAAGAACACGGTGAAAACTATTTTACCTGCGCTCTTGCAACCTGCCATGATAATGAGCCCCGCAACACCCCGGTTGACGCGAGAAACGACGGGCTGAACATGTACTTTGTCGCAGACCCCGGGGGCAAGCTGGAAAACATCCGGAGAAACCCAAGGGTCTGTCTCGCTGTTTTTAATCCCGTGGGCAAAGGCTATATGACAAATGCCCGGGGGCTCCAGATGTGGGGTAAAGCACAGATAATTACAAAGGAAAATGATCCGGAAGAATTCGAAAAAGGGTTTCTCACCATACGGCTTGACGAGATATCCCGCTCCTTGAACAAACAACCGTTTCCGGAAGAAGCAAAACAGAACCTGACCATAGTAAAAGTTGTTCCACACAAAATCTCTTACTTTATTTCCATGGGAGAAAAACCGGCTAAGTACATCTGGCAGGCAGATTAGAAAAGGCGGGCAATTACAACAGACAATAAGAACTTTCACAAAGCTCAGCAGGAGAAAACCGATGAAGAACAGCCTGATCGGGATTATTTCTGACTCCCACGACAACAGGAATAATATTAGAAAGGCTGTGGAAATATTTAATCAAAAAGAAGTCTGTCTGGTTATCCATGCGGGAGACTTTATCGCTCCGTTTACCTGCCTGGACTTTAAAGAACTGAAGTGTAAGATGGAAATGGTTTTTGGAAACAATGACGGAGAAAAAATTGGCCTTTCAAACGCGTTCAAAGACCTGGGAACACTTCTTCCCGGCCCAAGATCTTTTTATGTAAATGACAAAAAAATTCTTTTAATGCATGAACATGAATGCGTGGAAGAATTTTTGGGAGCAGAATCAGCTGACGTTCTTATCTATGGACACACCCACGAAGCAGACATAAGAAAAGGACATCCCCTTGTCATTAATCCCGGAGAAGCAGGAGGATGGCTCAAGGGAAAAGCAACTATCGCAGTTCTGAACACAGAAACAATGGAAGCAGAACTTGTAAATCTCTAATCTTTGTAACCCTAATTTCTCTTTGTCAGTGTTTAAAGGTACTATATAATTTTCCCAGTTCAGTAAAAGTTAACACTTTTCATCGCTTACCTTGACTTTTGGTGACCTCTGAATTATTAAGAATACCATGGATAATGAACACACAAATTAAAAAAATCTCTTGAGATTCTTTGTATTAGGATTAACTCTAATTTTTTTCTTTTTACCTGCAAATTCATTTAGCACAGGATTTGATGACTTGTCGACGCCAGACATCAATGAAGGCAAGATCGGTTCAGGATTCGATGATTTGTCGACACCAGGCATCAATGAGGGTAAATGGTAATGCGCTTCTAACCAGTCACTCCACCTGATCTCTATTCCGCTGCGCTTCATTGCGACAGGTGAGTACAATCGTTAACTTTATAACCACTAGCAACCTTAACAAAACCTAAAGTCCATACTACGTGATAATCATATAAAAGGCCCATGGCAAACACCTCTCAAAAGTAAGATAATGGTTATAGACAAATAACATTAATCATTATTCAGGAGATGAACCAAGGATATTTTGCAGGAATTGATTTACATTCAAATAACAGCTATATTGCAGTTATTGATACAGATAATGGCTGTGGCAGTAAACCCAGAGTTTGGCTGGTATTAAACCATATTAACGTGATTGGAAAGCTGTCGCATCCATAATTATTATAATGCCATGATGAAAATTGCATGGCTGACTGTTTTGCCCATGCCGTGAGCCATAATTGGTTGGACTTTTGAGCCACTAAACGTGAGATAGAAAAATCGATTGGACATGGTATGGTACTGAAGGTTTTCTGGGGCATAATAATATGCCAGGGGCTACAGACAGTTAAATTCTGATAGTCTTGATCCTGATGGGTGCCTGGTGCGAAGCAGTAACTTCGTACTCATAAAAACAAAGAAATATCAGGTGCAAAACAAAGGCGGCAGGTTCATCACGGGTAGCACAATGCAAACAAGATAAGTTTTTGTAACAGGAGAGGTGTTTTTTATTGACATTGACCTTTTAATGGGTGCCATAAATTGAAATATGAGGGTATTAAAATTAAAGTGCCAGGTAGTTATTTGATGGATACCTTCAAGTAATGGGGTAACTTGTTGTATATTTCAATAGGAAGGACGCTGGGTACTCGCTTGTTAATAGTTAATTTTTCAGATACTTCTTTTTCGCTAAGATCAATTGGTTCGGTACTCGTTGTCATGGCTAGACCCTTGATGTCAGTAAACGGCATGATGAGGGGACCGTTGCTGTCGAGTACATAGGCAAGTTGCCCGTTGCTGAGAGAAACAATACTGCCCGGCGGACAAATACCGACAACACTTACAAAGCTATGGAGTATTAGCTGAAGACTCTTGTCCTTATTGACATAGCTTTTAAACATCTCAGCCATAACCACAGCAGGGTTATAAGCCTCTTTGTAACAGCGTTTAGATGTCCTCGCATCATAGATATCAGCCAGTTTACAGATTTTGACATATGGGGGAATCTCAGTACAAAGTTTATCATTGGGATAGCAGTTTTCCTCTCCAGGGTATAAAGGACCATGGTGGTAAGCCACAATATTTTTAACAAAAGTATTGTTAAGATTGTTCGCCCGCAGGATCTCTAAACCTTTTTCATAAGAATGTTTTTTTGCTTCAGCAAACTCTTCAGGGGTGAGTGAACCTTTCTTTTCGAGTACAGATTCTTCAATAAAAACCTTCCCTGTGTCATGCAGAAAAAATGCAACTGACATTTGATGGCGATTCGACAACATATAATTATATTCTTTTAACAAATCATCCTTATCATCCGACAGAAAATCAGCTTTTGTTTTTTCAAAAAGATCATTAAACCTGTTAAGTACTGCTGTCCCGAGGATACAGACATTGACAGAATGATTGTGCAGGTACGAATCATGTGACAGGATCTCATTAATGAGATGGGCAGAAGCATTCTTGTTTTGTGACACATAATTTATAAGATTAGAAACAGAGTCTTCTACAATTGACATGTCAAATTTACCGCCTGATTGTTTTATATCGGAAAGAATTGTTTTGATAGCAGTTTGTGCTTTCTTATAGTGGAAAGATGCTTCTTTTTTCTCTTCATTGATCTGCTTGATCCTTGCCTCCAGATCTAAATTTATTTTAGCTTTTGGCGCTATTCCGGACTTCTCTTTATTCACTGAATTTAGTTCTATTTTGCTGCCGGAACGATCCCACACCCCACAACTTTCATCTTGTATAATGGGAACTTCCAGGACACCACTTTCTTTGAGGATAAGTAATATATTAACATCATTAACGGGCACATCTTTTTCCAGCAGTAAAACATCATTCTCATTGAAAATATCAATGCCGGTTTTCACACTTCCGCCATTAGCAACAATCTCTATTAAAGCATCCACACTTATCTTTTCTTTCTTCATAATCAACCAAAATATGCTTTTGTTTTGTTATAATTCAAATAGTATTTTCGGCATTTTAATAAAAAACTTGATTTTTAGTGTAGTAATTGTTTCTTTGAGACCCTGTTTTCTCTCTATTAGACTATTTTTCCGCAAGTTTTTGTTCAGTAACATCTGACTATACAGACAAAAAATATTTTTTCTTATTAATTATGATAAGCTTAGGCTTTGCAAGCATCAAAACATCCCTTATTTGTCCGTCCTTTCATCTGTGTTTTGTCTTAAAAATTGGATGCTGGTGCACATATTAAGAAGCCGTACACATTAGAGAAAATAGGGCTGGCTATAATAACTGAGTTAAAAAGGTCTCCGGCGTAATTTCAACATAACAATAATTAATCTTGAAAAAACCAATAGCCAAAATAACGTGCCAGAAATGCAAATTGAATTTTTTTAGAAATGATTTAACGTTTATTCTGGTAATCTGAAATGAAAGAATGAAAACTTTCAGCCTATCTCTCTTAATATCCTTTTCGCAAAGACACTTAAGGTATCATCCCTGGCACCCATCACCGCGTAAATATCTCCCGGTCTTGCCATTTTTTTAATCTGAAGCAGCGCGTCCTTCCTGCTTTCAAAGCAGATACATTCAGGTCCCCTCAACCTTACGTATAAGATCTCTTTGATGATATGCTCCTGTCCGCGGTTCCGCCTGCATCATAGATCGGAAGACACATCAGGCAATCTTTTTTATCCATTTTTAAACTGAATACTTTTGCCAGGTCGTTTAACAGAAACCGGGTCGGGCCGTAACCATGAGGCTGAAAAATAACTATAAGCCTTTTGCATTTACTCTTAAGCGCTGTCAGAGAAGCTGAGATCTTATCCGGGTTATGGGCAAAGTCATCAACAACAATAATATTATTTTTCCTGCCTACAACCTCCAGCCTGCGCTTAATGCCTTTAAAAGAAGCGAGCCCTTTTTTTATTTTTTCTGCAGGAATATCAAGAGAAGAACAGACCGCAATTGCTGCCAGAGCATTACAGACATTGTGCTCGCCTGGAACCTTAAGTGAAAAAGTGGTGCCAATACAATCAAATTTTGTTTTCCATGCTGAAAATTTAATATTCTCCGCATGGATATGGTTTTTCCTGGCCAGCCCAAAGGTGACCACATTGTCAGCTTTTATTTTCGAAGTTTCTTTGCAGTCCCCATTAATAATCAGACATTTTTTTGTGTTTGAGGCAAAGATTTTAAAAAGTTTATTAAGCTCTTTTACCTCTTTGTGATCTCTGGAAATATTTGTGATAACACCGATGCTGGGAGAAAAACGGACAATACTTCCGTCGCTTTCATCAACTTCTGAAATCATAAACTGAGAATTTCCACCCTTTGCATTTCCGATTGATACCTCTGACACATACTGATTTATTATGCCGCCGTTTATTACCGCAGGTTCCATGCCGGCACAGTCCATAACGGATGCCGCCATTCCGCAAACCGTACTCTTACCGCTGGTACCGGCTATTCCAATACCAAAAAGTTTGTTAAAAAGACTGGAAAGAAGCTCTGCCCGGTGAAGAATATGGATATCAAGAACTTTTGCTTTTTTAAGCTCGGGACTGGTTTTTTCTATTGCAGTAGACACCACCACAAAATCCAGCTCTTTTGATATCGAATCACCATTTTGAGAAAAAAGAGAGATCCCCTGTTTCTTTAATTTACTGAAAAGCCTTCTGTTTGTTTTTCTGTCAAAACTTCTGTCAGAACCGCCAACCCAGTTCCCCTGATATTTTAGCACCTGGGCAAGGGCACTCATTCCGCTTCCCCCAATACCTGTGAAATAATATTTTTTTTGATCTTTTTTCTTCATTATTTCATATAGTTATTGCAAATAATTATCTAATAATGCTATTACAGATAAAGAATCTGACGCTGTCTTTAAACACATATTTTTATCCATATTAACAAAACAGCAATATTATTAACAGCGAAAAGGTTTTTATTTCCATGAGCCGTCAAAGACGTAAAGGAGAGTAAAACAAAATGAATTTTAAAGAGATCGGTGAAAAAATAGGTCTTGATGAAGATGAATACATTGAAATGATAGAACTCTTTGTTGAGTCTGGCGGAGAGGATCTTCAAAAACTTGAAGCAGCAATAAAAGAAGCTGACGCGGAAAAAGCTCACGAGGCATCTCATTCAATCAAGGGATCATCTGGAAGTCTTATGCTTGATGCGATCTACGAAATTGCCAAATCAATGGACGATATCCTGCGTACTGGAAAGTTTGACAATGTTGAGGAAATGTTAAACAAGTTAAGGAGTGAATACGAAACAATTAAAATGGCTTTTTTAGAAAAAAGGGAAGAATAACATGCTAATTTTTTTCAGCTTCTGAAAACATATTTTTCTGTTTCCAGCCATCTCTTTCAATAATCTTCTTTACATAGGGATCCACAGTAAGGTTTTCTATATCAAAACCCTGAAGAGCATCCACAAAAACATCGATTTTATCTGAGAGATGCAGGTTCTTATCAAAGATAACCCTGAATTCTCCCTTCACTTTACACAACCCGCCTTTAACATTATAGGCAGCCTTTTTCATACTTACACTGCATATTTTTATTGCGAGATTGTCAACGATAGTTTCGAGCTGCTCTAAAACCGCGGATTCTTTCATTTTTTTGCACTCTCCCCTTAACAGTGTTTCTTCAATAATTTTTTTACCCTTCACCAGATAGTTCGTCTTAACTTCAAGGGTAATATTATTATCGTACCCTTTCCCCTTCAAATCAAGTAAAATTGAAGAAAAATCTATTTTCCCCTCCCCCAAAGGAAGATGAAGATCATCTTCCCGAGCTGTCCCCGCCTAAGTTATCATGGATATGTATGTGTTTTATATAGTCAAAACAGTTAGTTATAAAACCATAAGACCTGTTCTCCATTGAAAGAAGCTCTCCGTGTCCAATATCAAGCGTCATTCCAAGCGTGTCTATTTCCTCAAAAAGCGGGAGAAAATCAGACCAGGACTCACTAAGATTTTCAATACAAAGAATCACGCCTCTATCTAATGCATAAGAATTTAATTCTCTTATCAGCAAAAGCTTATCTTTGATAACAGATTTGTCAATAAATCTGCTGTCCATCCAAAAATGAATGGTAAAAAGTTTTATTGAAAGCCGAGGAAGACAGTCAATGATCGATTTTAACTCCGGCAAAAGCTCGCTTTTTAATACTTTCCGGTTCAAAGGCATACCTTCTTCAGGCCCATGCGCTAAAAAGTAAATACCATACTCGTCCTTTATTCTTTTGAGTGACTCGATTTCTTCCTTGCAGAACTTTAAAGAATCAAGAACGCTTATTTCCGCAAAAGGAAAACCCATCCTGGCTATCTGTTCCGCATCTTTTACACTGTGCGCCCGTCCCGCCTGTCTTCATTTCGTCTCTCTTCTTCAGCCTTTTTAAGTTCGGTTAGATTAAGTATGGTTTCCTGATTTGTATCACGCAGCCCCGCCCTGGAGCAAGTTTCTTTTTACAGGCATTAAAAACTATGCAGAATGATTTGGTTAAAAAAACATCGACAGTGCAAACTTTAGACTATAAAAAAGCTCTATTTGTTCCTGAAGACAGGGCTTGCTGGTTGCGGTTAAATATCTTATGGGCATAATTTTCAGGCTAAAACACAACGGTCGCGGACTGTTCTTTTGGCCTCATAAAGGGCGGCTTATTCTGGAAAGTTATTCTGAGTATAGCCTTGTTTTTATCATAAAATTTATGTATATATTGAAATATACGAAGACTAGACCGCCAATTCAAATTAAGCCTCTGCATTAATTTCAGACTTGTCCTGAAAATCAAAACCTAAACGATTATCACAATCATTTTCACAAAATTATTATAAGAAAAAACACAATAACCGTTTTACTTAACAGGAGACCACTATGAAAAAAAAAGCTTCCGTCCTTTTGGGTATACTGCTTTTTTGTTCAACATTCTCTTTAAACAATGGATATTGCCTTGTAATTAAAGAAAAAGACAAACTTTCCTGGTTGACATGACCGGAGAAAAGTGGGACATTAGCCAGGCCGTTTCAATCGGCTTTGATCCCGAAAAATTTCAATTCGGCCTGGGAAAAGATGCAATCAAACCGCTGGATGACTCTAATTTTGGAAAGAGTCCTCAAAAGGTTCCTCCAGATTTGAGAATCCTGGGTGTCAACAAAAATAATATTTCAAAAGCCTATTCCATACCCAAACTCTCGCGCCACGAAATAGCGAACAGCTCTATAGAGTCTGTTCCCATTGCTGCGGCCTACTGACCCCTTGGTTGATTTAGCAGCTGTGTACAGCCGCGAGATTGATAATAAAACACTGACCCTGGTTGCCTCGGGATGGACCTATAATCACACTTTTGTTTTATTTGACAGGGAAACAGGGACACTCTGGTATCCTTATACAGAGGGGCTTATGGGGATCCAGGGAAAGTACTTTAAAAAGTGGCTTAAGACTGTCCCCTGCCAAATGATACGACCTGGAAAAAATGGAAACAAAGAAACATCCGGACACGAAGCTGCTGCGCTGATCATACCCCTCATACTCAGCAGGATTTTTATCTTTAAAAAAAGTCCAAATATAACCTGTCGGTAAATATCATGCATATGGAAACAACCTTAATTCTCGGCTATGTCTGTGCATTTCTCTTTATAATATGTGCAACCATTCATTATTCAAAAAACTCCTCTATTCATTTTGCAACCTGGATTTTACTCATCGGAGTAATATACGGCGCAATTGGACACTACACAAAACTTGACCTTCTCAGAATCGGGAATTCGTCCGGATATTGTTTTCTATATACTGCTTCCAATTTTAATTTTTGAATCCGCCCAAAACATCAAGTTTCAGAAACTCCGGGAGGTGGGCATTGAAGTAATGCTGTTTGCCACAGTCGGTATGCTGACAACAGCCATACTGGTTGCTGTGCTTCTTGCCTGGCTGTTAAATCCTCCAATAGATTGACATGCTTTTATTTGGGATTATTATAGCCTCCACAGATCCGGTTGCCGTTCTTGCAATTTTCAGGCGTTACCCCCTGCCGGAAAAACTGAAGCTGATGATTGAAGGGAGAATCACTCTTAAATGACGGAACCGTTCTTATCCTTTACAGTATCCTTGTTGCTCTGGTCATAGACAATTCCCCCTTTGTGTTTGGCAAAAGTATTCTGCAGGTCATGTGGGCCTTCGGCGGGTCAATGCTTCTCGCGCTTTTGCGGGGCTAGTCACCGCACGGATTCTTCAGGCCTGGCATGAATCTTCAGACAACTTCATCTCTCCCTGCATCACAATAATTACAGCGCTGATGAGCTTTCTTTTTGCTGAATATATTCTGGGCACATCCGGAGTAATTGCCGTTATGACTGCGGCCATGACCTTCACAAACTGTCAGCTTAAAGGAAAGGCTTATACAATCAGTCCTCAAGACCAGCATATTTTCAGTGAATTCTGGAAATCTCTCGGAGCGATTGCGCACAGCATACTATTTTTTCTTCTCGGAGTTGAAATGGGCGCTCACATCTTTGCCGTTCCCCTGATGAGTATTGTCTGGGTGATCATCGTTGTTTTAGTATCACGAAGTATTGCCGTCTATGCATGCAGTGCTCTTTTACATATTTTCAACAAAAAAATTCTGTTGAGCTGGCAGCATATTCTTAACGCGGGCGGACTCAAAGGGGCTCTGGCAATCGCACTGATCCTGATGCTGCCAAA
>PVMK01120994.1_pt1 | contig 20811 bp, 12 predicted proteins | sample 1853481 | NCBI WGS metagenome assembly PVMK01 (sample SAMN08533507, study PRJNA380276) | Marine sediment metagenome, whole genome shotgun sequencing project.
GTCGTCACGATGCTCGTAACGAATCGGAAACTCGTCCCGAGCAGCGCCCCCGGCGGCAAGCCGACTTTGAAGTCGCCGAAATCTCCATCCACCTGAATCGGTGTCTGAAGGCTGAAGAACTGGGCTTTCTTCGGTGTCGGGGCAAGCTCGAGATTCACGTGCTGCGCCTTGAAGTCGGCCTGTCCGTCACCGCCGACCTGCATGCGAGAAGTATCGACGAGCAGGGTCTCCTTCTTCATGATACCGTCGGTCATCTGGAACCGGCCCACCGTACAGTTTACCTTGGACTGCTCCTTGTCGAGCGCGGGCATGACTGCGATGAACAGATTGACCGACCACAGGTCGATGACCCCGGCCTCGATGTTCTCTGGCCACACCCCGAAGGCGAAGTGGCCGTTGGCATGCGCCATCAGGTCCTCGGGCGCGGGTGCCGTCGACTGGAGATCGATGTCGAGGCTAAACAGCCCTTCCATGTCGGTGTTTGGCTCGATGCGCCGCGCGATGATTCCGTAGTCGAATTTCTCGATGTCCACCTTGGTACCCGCGGTGACGTCTATGTCGGTCGGTTCGAAGTTGAACGCCATGTCGATCGACCCGCCGGGAATGTTCACGGTAACCGGATTAATGTCGAGCCTACCTTTCTCGAGCGCAACGCCAAGCGTGCCGCTACCGAGCTTCTCCTCACCGAGCAAGATTTGCTGAACGTTCAACTCGGCCTTTCCGTCGAAACGGCGCATCACTTCCGGGGTGAGGAGCGCTTCGACGGCTTCTGCGCTCACCAATTGTTCCTCCTCCCCTTCAGACTTATCTCTGCTCGGCCGCTCGCTCGGAGCTTCTACCAGCGACCAGTCCTCGAAAATGAAGTCGTTAAGCTGCAGCCGCTCGCTTTTCAACTTCACCTCGACACGCGGTCGCGTTCCGGATGTCGTCATGCGCATATTTCCCTGTAGATCGCTGTCACCGACCCGAATCACGAGCTTCGGTATCGAGTACTCGTTCGTGAATGCAACCACGGACGCTTCGATGGAATACGGTCCGAGAGGTGGTAGCGAGGCATCCGCGAAACGGTTGAAGCTGTCCAGGCGATCGCCCTTGACCGAGAGCTCGTAGGCGATCCCCTTCTCGGAATCGGATTCTTTTCCCGAGGCCGCCACATTCATCGGATAGCGCGCGGCACCGACCTTACCCGGGTCGATGCGACGGATTTTGAGCTTAGCCCCCGCCACGTCGCCGGTGATCTCCGCCGGCCACACATGCCAGTCCTCAGATCCCGCGTCCTCGGTCGAGTCGAGCACTACCGTCACCTTGACCAGTCCTTCCGGAAGGTTGACCTGCAGCGGATCCATCGTCACGCGACCCCGGTCCAGGGCGATTTTAAGCTTGCCGCCGCCGAGGCGATTGTTTTGCAAGCGAACGTCGACGATTTCGAGCTCGAAAACGCCATCGAACGATCGCAGCACCTCGGGCTCGATAAGCGATTTCAGCTCACCTGCATCCTCTGCCGCGGGCGCCGCCGGTTCGGCCGGTTGAGTTGGTTCCGACGCGTCTTTGGTTAGTGACCAATTCTCAAAGACGAAGTCGTCGAGCTGAAGCACGTTGCTCTTAAGCTTGATCTCGCCACGAGGGCGTTCACCATCGACGTCGAGTAGAAACGACCCATTGAGATCGCTTCGCGCCACTTTAATCTCGAGCTCGTGCATGGCGTAGTACGTGTCCGTCGCCTCCATCCGCGCTCGAACCGAGTAAGGTCCCAGTGGCGGCAGCGACAAGCCGGTGAACGCGTCGAAATTGTCGAGACGCTCGCCTTCGAGCGAGAATGTGTACGCGAGCCTCGGTGTATCGGGAGCGGTGCCAGCGGCTTCGTCACGAAGAATCTCGAGCTTGGTCTTCGCGATCTCACCCGACAGCTCCAATGGCCACATATGAGTGCCCGCCATGCCCCGGCCGGTGGTCGCCTCGACCACTCCCCTCAGCTGGATCGGTCCTTGCGGAAAATTGATCTGGAATGGATCGAGTGTGAACCGGCCGTTTTCCAGGGTAATGTTCAGCTCGCCGCCACCGAGACGTTTCTCGCCCGAGCGGACGTCATCGATTATAAGCCGTAGCGCGAAGTCGAACGCGGTCAGGACCTCGGGGCTGAGCAATGCCCGTTCCTTGCGCGGTTTGTCGCCTTCGACAGCCGAAACGGGCGATTCCGCTTCGGCCCCCTCCCCGGAAGCCAACGACCAGGACTCGAACGTGAAGTCGTGAAGCTGTGTCAGTTTGCTCAGCAGCCGGATGTCCGCGTGCGGCCGCTCTGCGGTCGTGTCGTACTCGAACTCGCCATGCAGATCGCTCGTGCCGATCTGGATATCGAGAGAAGAGATGGAAAACCCGTTCTCGGTTACACCGAAGCGGCCCTCGATATTGATCGGGCCCATCGGCGGCAGATCGATACCGACGATGGGGCTCAGCTCGTCGAGACGTCCGGCGTTGAGCGAAAGACGATATTGCGCACCGGCCGTTGGCTGAGTGGTATCTTGTGCCGCGGCCGCATCGTCCTCGGGCGTGAGCTCGAAACTCACGCCCGCGACGTCGATCGACATCGCGAGCGGCCAAGCCCATTTCAGCTGCACGAGATCGTTCAACGACGCACCGATGATGTCGACGCTGTAGTCCTGACCCTGATAGGAGCCCTTCGCCGTGAGCCGCAATGGCTCGCCCTTTGCCGCCGCGCCGGAAAGCTCGCTCAGCAGAAATTTGTACGTAGCGTCGGTCTTTGGATTGCGCACCACCACGACGATGTCCTTGAGCGTGAGATCCACGATCTCTTCGAACGTAAGCGGTGGCGGCTCTTCGCCGACTCGAGCGGCGTCGGGCTCGGCCGCCGGCGCCTGCCCCTCGGGTTGCGGTTCGCCACGCATCTGGCCGAGGACGATGTTGGCAGTTACCCCTTCAGCGGTGACTTCGTGAATGCGAATTTCACCCCGCAACAGCGGGATCAGATCGAGCTGTATCCGCGCGAGCTCCAGATACAGCACGTCCTCCGCGTCGCTCCCACCGGGGTCACCGATGCGCAGGCCCTGCACCTCGAGCGTTGGGGTGAGCGTCGGCTGAAGCTGCAGACGTTTCTCAATCGTCACCGGCCGGCGGAGGGCGTCGGAAGCCGCGGCCTCGATCGGGCCACGCATGGGCATCAGGTCGACGTTAATGCCAAACGCTATGACCGCGATTGACGCGAGCACGAGTGCGACGAACAACAAAGCGACTATCCGAATCGTCCAGCGCATGGCTCTCACGCAATCTGCTCCTCAGTATCCCCGCGCGGCCCGATTCTGCCATAAGCTCTCGGCCATGTCTGGACGACCTGTACTTCAAACGGCACTCGATTAACGAAATGTCGGCTGTACACGACATAGCAGAATAACGAGTTCGCAAGCATACTTGGCTAAAGTACTGCATCGTAGAACAATCGAGCCGTACTGATGTCCGAACGGCTACCATGCTAAAATGCGAAACTAGTTGCACAGCCGTCTGGGTCAGGCCTTATGGCTTGAGATGGGAAGGTCATCTATGTCCACTTCCACGCGGATGAAAGGCATTTTCCCCATAGTCGTGATGCTGGTGTTGGCCGGCTGCGCGACGAGCCGGCCACTGCTGCCGACACCCGCCATATACGTCGATCAGAAAGAAAGATTTTTCGAAGATGTCCCAGCCGCTTTGCGCACCCCTGAAGTAGACGTTCTTTACGTGACAGACCGCCAGCCCGAGCAGGATGATGCAGGCAACCTGCGATACGGGTATGGCCGCTCGAAGTCCGTCGCGTTCGGCAGCGTGGTGGTAGGTTTTGGCAACGACCTCACCTGGGATGATCTCGTGAAAGTCACTCGGACGTCGGCTTCTGGCCGCCCCATCGAACTATCAGTGCGATCGATCGAGGAGATCGGGCGTTTCCCGGCGTACAGTTATTGACAGTGACCTTTCCCCCTTGGGGTTTCCAGTTTGGTTGAGAGTTTTCCCATCGTATCAAGCTGCTTGCTCTTCAAAAAGGGCGGGCGGTTTGTAACCCAGTGAACTGTGTGGCCGAACAGCGTTGTAGTGCTTTCGCAATGACCTCAAAAGAATGTCCCTCCCTGAAACCAGCGTACAAGCGGTGGCCAACACATGGGGATTTTGGCACATGTGACACTTTGCGAAGGATTACAAGACGCTCTTCGGTGGGCTGCCTTCGGAGACATTGGCGCGACGGGCCAGCCCGTAGTGGCTCTCATGCCCTAGATTCTTCACCGGTCATGCGCTTCGAAAGGAGCATGCCGACCAGCGCCGCCACCAGGATAGTTAGATAGAACTGTCCCGTCACCGCTTCCATATAGGCGAGCGTCTGCGCGACAGGTGATGCCGGCGTGATCTCTCCGTATCCGAGCGTCGTCAGCGTGACGAAGCTGTAATATACGAATTGGAACGCTATCGCGTGAGGTGCTGTCGTTGCACCGGCGATACCCTCGAACGATGTCGGGGAGACGGTATGTAAGAGTGTGAAGACATAGGACCAGGCAAGCCCGATCAACAGATACACGCACATTGACCCCATCAATCGATTTTCGTCCACCTCCCCGCCGAACAGGACATCTCTCAGGGCAATAAATCCCACCAAGGCGACGAACACTAGGGCCACGAGTGCGATCATGATCACTAACGACTCCGCCTGCGAAAAGAGATATACCAGCTCCAACGTGACCCAGGACACGGCCAGTGTAACCCCAAGTCGAAACATCCATCTGAATCCCATCAAGCTTCGTACGCCGGCGACGAGCACGAGCACCAGTGCGAAATCGACAAGCACGAATTCCGCTAACGGTAGATATTGAACCGCGATGGGGGCGGCAGCGAGGTAAGCCAAAAGTCCACCCAGCAGGTAACCATAACGTATAAGCATCGAGGCCTCCATTGAATGTCGCGATTGTGAATCGAGTCCCCCCTCGTAATCTATGCAACGAGGCTCGGGAGAGAGACGCAGCAGTATTTAACACCAAACCTGTCGGGGACCGCTATCCGAATTCTGCAGCTGTCATGCTTTCTTTCGGCTACCGACGGCCTTCAGCGAGAATACCGATTGCCGGCTGGCAATGTGTGCCTGGCGTGGCGGCTATGACTATGGCGAACCTAGCTTGCTATCGGAAAAGAGGCGGCTTATCAAAATACGGACAGGCTGAACCATCGGCTAGGTGAGGGCTCGTCGTGCGTCGCGATTCTGCCAACACTGAAACTTTAGCTGGCAGGTATACCTCGCACGCGGTCAGTGCCATGCGTTTACTGGACTCTGCGCGAAGCGCGATGATACACTTTGAATACTTTATTTTTTTACACTTCCCGGAGAAACAACCCCATGATTCGTTCTACTGCGTCGGTTCTTTCAGTGCTTGCCGCCCTCGGTCTTCTCGCTGCATGTGGCGGGGCCGAGAAGGCGCCTCAAACTGGCTTTCTCAGCGATTACTCGAATCTCGAAAAGGTCGACGATAATCGCCTGGAATACCGAAACCCAAACGTTTCGAAGGGCACCTACAAGACCTTCATCGTCGATAAATTTACGTTCAATCTCCAGGAAGAGGATAAACGGGAATTCAATGACGCCGAGATAGCAGAGATTGCTGAGTACGCCCACGCGAACCTCGTAAGAGTCATCTCCAAGCACTTCCAGGTCGTGTCCACTCCTGGAGCCGGCGTTGCTCGTGTGCGCTCACAGCTTACCGATCTTGAGAAAGCGCAGCCGCTTATGAACGTTCACCCGCTGACGCGCGCGACCGGTGGTGGCCGCGGCGGCGCCGCGATCGAAGGCGAAATTGTCGACTCCGTGACGGGAGAACAGCTCTTCGCCATCGTTCGTCGGACCACCGGAGAGTTCGCCTCGGGCAGCGGCATGACATCCCTGGCCGACATCAAGACAGCCATCGACATCTGGGCCGAGTCGTTGGACAAGAAGATTGCGGGCTTGAAATGATAGTGCCAAGCTCCCTTACTCCGTCTTCCTAGACGCCATATGCTGCGGCATGGCGAGCACGCGCGTCGCGGCCATCGTAGAGCTTGAGCGATCGAACACGGACGGGATTCCTTTTGCCAACGCTCCGCAGCCCTGCGATCGCTTTCTCTATTGGAGCGTTTCGTCGTGCTCTTGAAATGACTGACTTGAATCTGATTGACAGGCAGATGAAGGTCATGCTTCAACGTTGTACGAGGATTGCACTGCTCGGCACGGTTCTTATGCTGAGCAGCAGCCCGGCCTACGCCTACTATGGCATCGCGGAGTATGTCTCAGCCCTGGTAGCGTTTCTCGTCGTGATCGATTTCATCATCTATGGTGCAACGCTCGGCATTATCATTTTCACGCCACTTGGTCGAAAATCCTTCTATGGCGCCATCTGGGCCGCTTCCGGGCTGATCGCGTTGGCGCTCTACTTACTTGACCTCGATACCCTGTTCGCCATCAGTTTCCTTTGGCCGCCGCTTCTACTCGTTTGGGTGCTGATCAACCTGTTCCACGAGCCCGCGATGGCGGAGCGCAAAAAGTTAATGGGTCGGGTGTTCCTGTCGCGCAATCCAGATCCGATGGTCATCGATCATCTCGCATTCTGGTTGCTTATGTTGATTGCGCAGGGGATCTCTCTTGTCGCCTTCGCAGAACTCGCGGACTTGAGCCAGTGGGTCATTCAAAGTCCGCGCGATTTTGTTATCGATTTCTTTCTCAACCGGTGGACATGGTTCTGGCTTACTTTGGTAGCGTTGGTCGCGAGCCTCGTGGTCTGGTGGATTAGGCGACCTGTCAATCTGACCGTTTTGCTGGCGCTTTGTGCCTTTCTCGTACTCAACGCGTATTCGGGGTGGTTCAATCCGGGCCTGATGTTCCGTAGCCAGCAGTGGAGCGCGAACTTCGCCGGTTTTGATATGGTCGATCAGGTTCTCAAAGACTCCGACGAAGTCATTGTGGTCGAGATCAACGGGGATGCGCGAGCCTTTCCGGACCTGTTCATCACTCAACCTCACATCGCCGGCGACATCATTGGTGGCGAGGAAGTGGTAATGACCTATTGCGGGCTGAGCCACCTCGGCATCGCCTATGCACCCTTCCTCAACGGCCAGCGGCTCGATCTCAAGGTGATGAGCCAGTTGGAGAATAATCTAGTTATGTGGGACACGGTGACCGGTATTCCGATCCAACAGATACCCGGTAAGTTCGAAAGACAGAGCGAGCAGGCGAAAGAGTATCCGCACTTCAGAATGACGTATGGCGTGTTCAAGAAGCTCTTCCCCATGGGTTATGTTTATTACAACCCGGTCGCTTCGCTCGGGGACCACCCGATTAAGCATTATTGGGACCACATGACCCGGTTGATCATGTTCCATTCGATCGACTTCCAGCACAACGATCCGAACAAGCCGGTGTTCCCGACGCTGGATCTGAAAGACAACCGGCTGCCATGGAAGGAGAAAGTCTACGGTATCCGCCACGATGGCGACGCTGTCGCCTACACGAAGGCGTTCCTCACAAATCATCCGTTCGTGCGGACGAAAATCGGCGGCGCGGAGATGATTATTGCTTACGACGCCGAACACGACGTGGTTACCCCATTCTACGCCGACGGTTACACTGGAACATCCGTCGACGTCTACGGCAACACCGATGATGGTCGGAAACTACGCCGCGTCGAAGGCCTGCTCTCGGAGGTGTTCTGGATGATCTGGGCTCACTTCGAAAAAGGGACCGACGTCAATCGCACGTGAAGCGGGGCTGACTTCTCCGAGAGTCCACGGACGTCCTACGTCAGACGCTGGAACACGACCCACAACGGACTGGAAGGCCTCGCGGCCGCCCGCAACCACGGTTTACTGATACTCGACGAAGCGGGCGCTTGCGGTGCACGGGACTTCGGTAGCCTGTTCTTATTCACAGGCGAGATATCTGCGCGACAGAAATTTGAAGAGGACGGCAAACCGATTCGCGATGGTCAAGTCCTTCGCATGCTCGACATCTCAATCCATGACGGCGTCATCCGTGACAGTCACGGTACCTCTCCCGCTCATTTCGTCAACCAAATCAGGCGCGCGTGCAGTGACTGCCGACAGAAGAACAAAGGGGCGAATCCGTGTTGAGGCGAAGTATCGGCTGACGGACTTGTGGCTGGATGAGGTGGGGAGGGTTTGACCGAGTGCAGAGGGTATCGGTCTGAGCTTAGCGATCGGCGACGGGTGGGCGCGCCATATAGCGGCATACGCGTTCGAGTTTGCCGCGCTCATGGGCCTCACAGACCACCGTGGCATTGATGGAGAAGCCATCTCGCGCAGCGGACGTTGCTCGCCGCCGACCCCGGGTTCACGTCCGTCACGGAGGTTGCGACGCAGTTCGGGTTCTATCATCTCGGGCGGTTCTCGAAAGACTACCGACAGGCGTTCCAGGAGCTGCCTTCGGAGACGCTGCGGCGCCAGGGGTGTGCCTGTCCCTATTTCGACAATCCGGCTAGTTCCAGATAGTCGTCCCCCTTTCCGGGTGGGATGTAAAGCGAACGGGACAGTCGATCGGCGACCAGTGATGAGCGGGACACCGTGCCGAAGGGTGATTTGAAAGGCGTATGCGTGTCGGTACGACGCTGCATAGACGAAGTGAACGCGCTTCTGGAGGTGGCAGGGCGAATGTATTTTCGCTATTCTGCTGGCAGGCCTGGCTGGAATGCATCTTGCGAGCCGCTCGGCGCTTGCGTGAGTTGCCGGGAGGATCGTACCCAATCGATTTGGCTCACCGTCATGCTGTGATCACGATTGATTGGATAGTGGCCGACTATCGCCGCGTATGTCGCGGGAGGGAAATGATGCACATCCATCCATTCGATTTTCTTGCCCCAGATTCTCATCGCGCTCGGCCGGGGTCGGTCTTCGCAACAGCCGCCCTTGCGCTGTGCTTGCTGGTCCTCGCCGGGTGCGAGGGCGAGGCGCCGCCGATGGAGGAGGTGGTTCGACCCATCAAGGCGGTCAAGGTCGCCGACCTGGATGCGTTCGGGGAGCGCTTCTTTCCTGGGCAGGCCAAGGCTACGCAAGAGCTCGAGCTGTCGTTTCGCGTGGCCGGGCCCCTGATCACGCGGCCAGTCGACGTCGGGACGGTAGTCAAAGAGGGCGACGTGGTCGCGCGCATCGATCCGCGGGAGTACGAGGTGAACCTTCGCAGCGTTCAGGGCCAGCTTTCCGAGGGGCAGGCCGCCCTCAAGCGCGCCGAGGCCGACTACCGGCGAATGCTCAGCATACAGAAGGAAGATCCGGGGGCAGTGAGCCAGTCGGCGGTGGACCGCGCTGCCGAATCCCGCGATCGGGCGAAAGCCGGCATCGATTCCCTCGCGGCGTCCGTCGACGCCGCCAAGGACCAGCTCGATTATACCGTGCTCAACGCGCCCTTCGACGGCATCGTGGTCGCGACCTACGTCGAGAACTTCGAAGACGTTCGCGCGAAGCAACCGATCGTGCGCATCGTGGACGACTCCCGAATCGAGATGACCATCAGCATCCCGGAGAATCTCATCTCGTATGCGGCGCTGGTGACGAACATCGAGGTCACGTTCGACGCTTTTCCCGACCAGCCCCTTCCCGCGGAGACCAAGGAGATAGGCAATGAGGCGTCGGTCACCACCCGTACCTATCCCATGACGTTGATCATGGATCAGCCCCAGGGCTTTAAGATTCTTCCGGGCATGGCCGGGACGGCGACGGGCACGGCTCCCGCAGAGCTCGACGAGGTGGCGGTCGTGGTGCCGGTCTCGGCCGTGTTCTCCCCGGAGGATGTCGCGCAGAGCTTCGTGTGGATCATCGACCAGCAGGATAAGACGGTCGCGCGAAGAGAGGTGAAGGTCGGTGAGCTCACGAGCAGAGGACTGCAGATCCTGGACGGCCTGGCGCCGGGCGAGCTCATCGCGACGGCCGGTGTGCACTACCTGCGGGAAGGTCAGCCGGTCCGGCCTCTCGAGCCCGATTCGAAGTAGATACCCATGAACCTGGCCAAATTCGCCATCGAGAATCGGGCGCTGACGTACTTCGTCGCGGTCCTGCTACCCATCGCCGGCGTGGCGAGCTTCACGACGCTCGGCCAGCTCGAGGATCCGGAGTTCACTGTCAAGACGGCGGTGATCGTCACCACCTACCCGGGGGCGAGCCCCGAGCAGGTGGAGCTCGAGGTCACCGATCGGATCGAGCTCGCGCTGCAGGAGCTCGCCGAGGTCAAGTATCTGCACTCCGTATCGCGTGCCGGTCTATCCACGATCACGGTCGAGATCAAACCGGAATTCTGGGCCGATGTGCTGCCCCAGATCTGGGACGAGATGCGGCGCAAGATTCGCGACATCGAGGGCGCGCTTCCTCCCGGGGCTGGGCGCCCCGTCATCAGCGACGACTTCGGTGACGTGTTCGGGTTCCAGCTCGCGGTGGTCGGAGACGGGTACACCTACGACGAGCTCGAGACCCACGCCAAGGATCTGAAGAAGGAGCTGTCACTGGTCGAAGGGGTCGCGCGGGTGGATCTCTGGGGCAACCAGCGCAAGGTGATCTACCTGGACGTGAAGCAGTCCCAGCTCAGCCAGCTCGGTATCACCGACGCCAGCGTGCAGTTGACCCTGAATCAGCAGAACATGGTGGTCGACGCGGGAAACATCGACGTGCAGGAGAAACGTTTCCGCATCGCCCCCACCGGCGAGTTCGACTCTCCGGACGACATCGCCAATCTCACCGTTCGTGCGTCCCTGGCGGACGAGATGGGGAACCTGATATCGGCCGCGAGCGGTGGCGGGACCGCTGCCGGCCGCTCGAGCGAGCTCATTCGGGTGCGCGACTTCGCTACCGTGCGGCGCGGCCACCTGGAGCCGCCGCAATGGCTGATGCGGTTCAACGGTCAGCAGGCGGTCGGCATCTCGATAACCAACGTGTCCGGAGTGAATCTCGTCGCGGTCGGCAAGCGCATCGACGCGCGGCTGGCCGAGCTGAATCGAGTCCTGCCCATCGGCATCGAGGTGCACCGCGTGCACTGGATGTCGGACGTCGTCGACGAGGCGGTGAGCGGCTTCATGATCAGCTTCGGCCAGGCCCTGGCCATCGTGCTGGTGGTGGTCGCCATTGGCATGGGTCTGCGCATGGGGATCATCATCGGCACGGCGCTTCTGGGCACCATCCTCGCCACCTTCATCGTCATGGCCGTGTTCGACATCGCCTTGCAGCGAATGTCTCTGGGCGCCCTGATCATCGCGCTGGGCATGATGGTGGACAATGCCATCGTCGTCGCCGACGGCATCGCGGTGCGGATTGCAAAGGGCATGGACCGCAAGGAAGCCGCCATCGAGGCGGCACAGCAACCGGCGATGCCGTTGCTCGGGGCCACGATCATTGCGGTCATGGCTTTCTACCCCATCTTCGCCTCGACCGCAGATGCAGGCGAGTACTGCCGGACCTTGTTCACCGTGGTGGGGATATCGCTACTGGTGAGCTGGGCGATCTCGATGACCCTGACCCCCGTCCAGTGCTTGGACATGTTGCCTGAGCCGAAAGAGGCGGACGGCGAGGATCCCTACGGAAGTGGCATGTTCCGGGCCTACCGGCGGGTGCTCGAGTTCTCGATCCGGGCACGGCTCCTGACCATCGGCAGCCTGGTGGTCGCCCTGGTGATCGCCGGCGCGGGGTTCGGCCGGGTCGAGCAGCTTTTCTTTCCCGCCTCCTCGATGACCAAGTTCATGGTCGACTACTGGGCACCGGAGGGCACCCGGATCGAGCAAGTCTCTGCGGACTTGAAATTGGCGGAGCGGCACCTGCTCGACGACGAGCGGGTCGACAGCGTCGCTGCCTACATCGGTCAGGGCCCGCCGCGCTTCTATCTGCCGGTGGACCCTGAGCAGCCGTATGCGTCCTATGCTCAGCTCATCGTCAACGTGCACGACTTCCGTCAGATCGACACCATGATGGCCGAGCTCGACCGGTGGTTCAGCGACAACTATCCGCAGGCCCAGGTGCCCATGCGCAAGTTCGGGGTGGGTCCCAGCAACACCTGGAAGCTGGAGGTTCGGATCAGCGGGCCGGCTGTCGCCGATCCGGCCGTTCTTCGCGGCGTGGCGAGCCGTGCCTCGGAGATACTCGACGGGAGCCCGCTGGTCGGCATACACCGCAATGACTGGCGCGAACGCGTGCAGAAGGTGGTGCCGGTCTACAACGAGGAGCGCGGTCGCTGGGCCGTCGTCTCCAGGGACTCGCTGGCTGATTCCACCAAGCGTGCCTTCGATGGCCTGACGGTGGGTCTGTACCGGGAGGATGACGATCTGATTCCGATCGTCCTCCGACACGTGGAGGAAGAGCGCAAGCGCGTCGCGCTCGGTACCCTCCAGGTGAACTCCGCCGTGTCGACGGCTACGGTGCCGCTCGACCAGGTCGTCGACGGTATCGAGACGCAGTGGGAGGACCCGCTCATCTGGCGCCGGGATCGTCGCAGAACGATCACGATCCAGGGCAATCCAGTCCAGGGAAAGACCTTTCCCGCGCTCCATGCGACGGTCGCCGAGGAGTTCGACCAGCTGGCCGAGAGTCTGCCGGCAGGCTACACGATGGAGTGGGGTGGGGAGCTGGAGGACACGGCCGAGGCGCAAGCCTCCCTGATTCCGGGCGCGGTGCCGGCCGGGATCATCATGGCGCTCATCGTGGTGGCGCTGTTCAACGCCTTTAAGTCGCCCATCGTAATCTTTCTTACGGTCCCGTTCGCACTCATCGGGATCGTGGGGGGCTTGCTGGTCTTCAACATCCCGTTCGGCTTCGTCGCCCTGCTCGCCGCCATGAGCCTCGCCGGGATGATGATCAAGAATGCCATCGTGCTCGTCGACGAGATCTATCTGAACCTCGAGAGGAAGATGGAACCCTACGAGGCCGTCGTGCAGGCGGGTCTGTCGCGCGCCCGACCGGTGGTGCTCGCCGCCGGAACCACGGTGCTCGGGGTCATTCCCTTGCTGCAGGACGGTTTCTGGGTCGGGCTCGCGATCACCATCATGGCGGGACTCAGCTTCGGCACCGTGCTCACCCTCGTGCTGGTGCCTACCCTGTACGCGACGATTTACCGGATCCCCTCGCCAGCCTGAGCGTTAGCGATTGGCCCAGAGGAGAGGAAGCACGCCTTGAACTCGAGCATGCGGCGGACCCGATTGCACATGTCCGCGAGATCGCGCCAGCCGGATTCCTCCGCTGAGGCTGACGACCAGATGAATCGGGGCAGGGGACCGAGTTTCCTGCAATTCGCGGACTCCATCATTGCTACCCTCCAGAGGCGGCAGGAATATTCGGGACCCACAGGTCTTGCGTTAATGATCGGAATGCAATCGCCGTATCGGGGAAGGAGAAAATCATGAAAGCACGATCCAAAGCATCAACGGCTTTGACGAAGAACGCGAGGGTTATCACATCAGCGTCTGTCGCTGGCATCAGCCTGGCGTTCGCTGTAGCGATAACGCTCACCGGCCTTTCCGGCGCGATGCACGCCGCCGGCGGCGTCGTGACCGATCCAAAAGGCACAGCGCCGGATCGCTACGTTTACTATCCTGGCACAGAGGCGCTAAAGGCGGACGAGATCCGCGTCATCGCCTGTGGCACCGGTATGCCGGCGGCGCGGCGCGGTCAGGCGGCGACCTGTTTTCTGGTGGAGACCGGCAACGGCGACAAGTTCATTTTTGATATTGGGTCGGGGTCGATGGCCAACCTGGCAGCGCTGATGATCCCTTACCAATATCTGGACAAGGTATTCCTGTCACATCTGCACACCGATCATATGGGCGACATCGACTCCCTGTGGGCCGGCGGCTGGACAGCCGGACGCCCGAGCGGGCTCAAGGTCTGGGGCCCAAGCGGCATGACCCCGGAATTGGGTACCAAATACTCGATGGATCATTTCCTGAAATTCGCCAACTGGGACTACACTACGCGAAAATTCATTATCGGCGCGGCACCCGGAACCATCGAGACCACCGAGTTCGATTACAAGGGCATCAATCAGATCGTGTATCAGGAGAACGGCGTGACCATCCGTTCCTGGCCGGCGGTGCATGCCGGCGATGGGCCCATAAGCTATTCGCTCGAATATAACGGCATGAAAGTGGTTATCGGCGGCGACACGTTCCCCAATAAGTGGTTTCTCAAATATGCCAAGGATGCCGATCTGGCGATCCACGAAGCCTTCATGGGGCCGGAATTGTTTGTCACGATGTACGGTCAGCCGCCGCAGCTGGCCTGGCGCGCCTGCTGTGCAATCCACACCTCGGGCCAGGCTTTCGGCAAGGTGATGAGCATGGTCAAACCGAGGCGTGCGGTGGCGTACCACTTCCTCAATGACGAGGCGACTCGCTACTCTCTGTATGACGATATTCGGGAAACCTACGGCGGCCCGGTATCGATGGCGGCTGACATGATGGTGTGGAATATCACCAAGGATAAGGTCACCGAGCGTATGGCCGTATCGCCGGACGAGGCCTGGCCAGTTGCCGGTACGGCGAGGCGGCCAGCGCCGCAGAAGGGCCAACCGCCGGTGTTTTCGAAGTTCATACTCGAGGGACGCTGGGACGAGGGTGCACAACCCGCGCAGAAGCGGATGCTCGACGAGTTTATGAAGAAATACAATCTAGAGAATCAGGACTGGCGCAAGCAGATGATGAAGAAGTAGGAGAAAACCGGGCCGGAGAACAAACACGACTGATTTCGGGAAATAGTTGTTCTGACCCACTGCTAAGCAAGGGGGAGGTACCCATAGGTTCCGAATTCGACCTTGAAGCTCCAATGGTCACGAGGCTCTTGCGCTGGTGCGCTGCGCGCACGGTGCTCGCTCCCGACGCCCTCCAGGCCGCAGGGCTCAACGAGGATCAAAAGCAGATGGCCAAGGAAGGTACGGAGCACTTGAAGAGCTTTCTCGCGTATTCGCCGGCAAAGGCCATGCGCAATCTCCTGGTCGCGGGATGGGGAGTCGTTGTCGTGCAGAGCAGCTACAAAGGTGGGTTCGAGTCCGACTATGAGAGGGGCAACGGCCTATTATTTGCACCGCAGATCGGTTGCTATGTTAAAATGAAAACGTAGTTGCACGGTCGTCTGGGTCAGGCCTTATGGCTTGAGATGGGAAAGTCATCTATGTCCACTTCCACGCGGATGAAAGGCATTTTCCCCATAGTCGTGATGCTGGTGTTGGTCGGCTGCGCGACGACTCGGACACTGATGCCGATACCCGCTATCTATGTCGATCAGAAAGAGGGACTTTTCGAAGATGTCCCGCCTGCGTTGCGCACCGCTGAAGTAGACATTCTTTTCGCGACAGACCGCCAGCCCGAGCAAGACGAAGCAGGCAACCTGCGATACGGGTATGGCCGCTCGGAATCCGTCGCCTTCGGCAGCGTGGTGGTGGATCTAGGCCACGATCTCACCTGGGATGCGCTCGTGAAAGAGACTCAGACGTCTAGTCCTGACCGACTTATGGAACTCTCAGTGCGTTCGGTCGAGGAGATCGGGCGTTTTCCACCCACTCCGGCTCCCTTCAAGGTAGTGGACAACGCACCCATCGTGGACAGGGACAACCTGGCCAGGGAGGAGCAAGCCGCGGACCGGCTTCGGCAAGAGATCTTGCGTCGCCTCGCGCTTACGCCACGCAAGGAAGTCTTCATTTTCGTGCATGGCTACAACAACGCCTTCGATGACGCCGCCTACGTGGCGGCCGAGTTCTGGCATTTCCTCGGGCGTGAAGGAGTCCCTCTCCTGTATACCTGGCCGGCGGGCTATCCGGGTTTATTTGGTTACACCTATGACCGGGAGTCGAGCGAGTACACGGTGTTTCACATGAAGCAGATTCTGAGAATCGTCTCTGCCATGCCGGAGGTCAAGGGGATTCAACTGGTCGCGCACAGTCGTGGCACGGACGTGGCGACGGCCGCCGTTCGTGAGCTGTTCATATTCGCGCGAGGTGCCGGCATCCATCCTCTACAGCGATACAAGATCCGGAACCTGGTTCTGGCGGCGCCCGATCTTGACTTCGGCGTCGTGCGGCAGCGACTTGCCGCAGAACAACTTAGCTACGGATTCGACAACCTGACTATTTACTATTCACCCATTGACGGCGCCCTGGGGTTTGCGCAAACGCTGTTCAGTAGTCCGCGAGGTCGATTGGGAAAGTTGGATGAGGCCCATCTGACCGCTCGAGAGTGGGATAATATCGACCAGCTTGAACGAGGCATTGCATTGATACGGTTCGAGGGAGGAACCTCGGACCAGTACGGCCACAGCTACTTTCGCACGAATCCGAGTGTCAGCTCCGATATCATTTTACTGCTGCGTTACGGGCTACCCCCAGGGTCGCCCGAACGCCCTCTCGAGAAGCTTGCCCCGGGGGGCTTCTGGACGATCCCGCCCGGCTACCCGAACGTCGCAGAATGAGGCGCACAAAGCCCGGATTCGCGTTCGGCCGGGAGCGTAGCCTCCCGTAGTTTCACCCCCATGCACTCGTAGAGCCGGACGCGACCGTCTACCGACGGCTTTTCGGCGATAATTCGTGACAACCGATGGTTAGTCCGCAAGTTGCTCCATGGGCTCCTCTGGCTCCTCCTGATAGGCACCACCGCCTGGGGCTGCGCGGTACTCTGGATCGACGGTCCGGCCTCCCGACCCGTCGCGGGCACAGTCGCTGGCGGATTCGTCCTCGCTGCGGTCCTGCTCTGACTCGCCCCGGCTGCGAGCATCGCGCGTTACAACGTTTTCGGTCGATAGCCAGACGTGCCAAATTTGTGCCAGTGTGACACCTGGTGAAACAGGAAATCAGCGAGTTACGTCGGGTTTGTGATTGCGGCGAGCGTCGCAAGTCACTGTTCCAGTTGAAACCGCCACCCTGAGCTGACCTTCGACGGATCTAAGTAGCCAGTGTCCGCTTCTGACAGTAGCGGTCATTCGGAAACTGACTCTCTCCGCAACGTGCGTCCACGCCGAAGTTAGGAAATCAGTCACGCAGCTTGCTCCAGCGGTGGAATTGCGGTTCGGCCGCCCGGAACACCTTGAGGATGGGACGTTTATTGTTCTCACACGACTGGCATAAGGACCTTTCCAATGGATCACACGGCTCGTTTCACAGGGTCTCGGTATTGTCGAGAGCCCGTATCCGGCAAGTTAACCGGTGCCCGCGGCGCCCACAGAGGATACGGCAATCGTCGCCCATGCGCTGTGTTAGACTTCGCCAAATTCTTGCGACGACCTCCCGAATGAACCGCTACGTTTTCACGCCAGGCTTCGCGATCGCGGCGCTAGCGGTGCTGTGGATCCTCACCTGGGGCGCGCCCCTGGCCCAGGAGGGTACCGCCAGCGACGAGTCCGAGGTTCGCATCGCGCAATGGGTTCGAGCTCTCGGCAACGCCGAGGCCGTCGTTGCCGACGAGGATGCCAGCCGGACTCGCCTGGAGCGTCTGCTCAAGGAGGTCAGTGCCCTCGAGCTCGAGATCGCCAGCCTCAGCAAGGCCGCCAAGCCGAAGGTGGCGGCGCTTCGCGAGCTCCTGGAGGCGCTGGGGCCGCCGCCGGAGCTAGGTAAGCCTCCCGAGGACGTCTCGGTAAGCTCCCGGCGTTTCGCGCTGGAAGAGCGGCTCGCGTTGGTCGAGAGCCGCATCAAGCAAGCCGAGCTCCAAAAGACTCGCGCCAAGCAGCTGGCCAACAAAATCCTCGAACGTCTGCATGCGGAGCTCACCGGGTTCATCTTCGAGCGCGGCCCTTCGCCGCTCTCGCTGCCGGTGTTGAAAAGTGCCGGCCCCCATTTGATGTTCGTGTTGCACCAGCTTTACGAAGCACCCCTCGAAGTCTGGATGCCGGTGGTTACCGGCAAGATTCGACGTGACCTGCCGTTGAGCGCCGTAGTGCTCGCAGTCTTGGTGCTGGCCCTCGGGATTTCGGTGCGACGCTCGCTGCTGCGCCGCTTCGTGCGCGACCGAAACGTTGCCCAGCCCTCGTTCGGGCGTCGCCTGAAGACGGCAGTGATGATCGGTTTCGCACGCGGCGTCGTTCCCGCGCTGGTGGTGGCCACACCGCTGATTTGGATCATCGCCGACCCCATCCCGCGGGGCATCGTCGGCGACATGGTGGTGGCGATACTCTACATCATCATTTTCATGGCTTTCGGCCTGGGACTGGCACGGGCCGCCCTCGCGCCCTACTCGCTGTCGCCTTGGCGCCTCACCACGCTGACCGACGAAAGCGCGCGAGCGCTGTACCGGCGTATTTCGCTGTTGCTGTGGCTGGCAGCCGTCCTATTATTCATCGAGTACCCCGCCACCCGCCACCTGGAGATCCCGGACGAGCTGGCGGTGTTCTACGACTTCATCGGCAACACGGTATTCGCCATCATCCTGCTGTCGCTCTTACCCGGCCGTCTTTGGCATACGCTTCCACGCGAGAAGGAGCCGGAAAGCGGCGAGCAGCCACGAAGAATTCTCAGGCGACCGGCCCTGGGGCGACCCATAAGGCTCGCGCTCGCCCTCGTCGCCATCACCATTCCGATCTCGGCGCTGATCGGCTACCCGAACCTTTCCAACTATCTCACCGACAACATCTTCCTCACCGGTGCCGTTCTCGGCGTGCTGGTGGTCTTTCACGGTCTCGCACACGACGTCACGACGTTGATACTCGACCGGGAGACGGGTTGGGCAGCGGCAATCCGCGAGACATTGGGAGCCACGGATAGCAACAGCCGCATCATGCAGTTCTGGCTCATGATGGTCTTCGACCTGACGCTGTTCGTCATCGGTGCACTGGCCCTCATGAGCCTGTGGGGCGTCAGCTGGGCGGACATGCGAGAAGGCATCAAAGCCGTCGGCGAGGGCATCCAGATCGGTGGCTTGACCATCTCCGCCGGCGACGTAGTTGTGGCCATCCTGGTGTTCGTGGTGATGCTGGCCATCACGCGCTGGTTCCAACGTGTGCTCGAGGACCGCGTCTTTCCTCAGACGAGCCTCGATATCGGCGTACGCCACTCGTTGAAGACCGTTACCGGTTACGTGGGTCTCACGCTCGCGGTGTTCATGGCCATCGCCGCCCTAGGGATCGACCTGTCTAATCTCGCCCTGATCGCCGGCGCTCTCTCGGTGGGCATAGGCTTTGGCCTGCAATCCATCGTCAACAACTTCGTCTCGGGGCTCATCCTGCTCGCGGAGCGACCGGTCAAGGTGGGGGACTGGGTGGTCGTGGGCCAGCATCAGGGCTATGTGAAACGCATCAACGTGCGCGCAACGGAAATTCAAACCTTCCAACGATCCTCGGTCATCATTCCCAACTCCGAAATGGTCTCCGGAGCGCTGGTCAACTGGACCCACAAGGACACCCACGCGCGGGTGGATATAAAGGTGGGTGTGGCTTACGGCTCGGACACCGAAAAGGTCCGAGACATTCTCTTGAAATGCGCCCACGATCATCCGCGGGCCAACGCCTGGCCGGAGCCCTTCGTGCTGTTTCAGGACTTCGGAGAAAGCTCCCTGGATTTCGAGCTGCGCTTCTTCATCAGTCAAGCGGACGAGGTTTTTCGCATCGGCAGCGACGTCCGTTTCGCCATCGACAAAGGCTTCCGCGAAAACGGCATTACCATCCCGTTCCCGCAGCGCGATCTGCACATCCAGGACATCGATCGGCTCGCCGATCTCATGGGCAACGACGCAAAGACGGACGGGTCGACCCGCCGGCAGCGGAACAATCCCAAAGACGGACCGCCGGCATCGCAAAAGGGCCAAGACGCACCGACCTGATGACGCCCATGGGCGTTGCAAGGGTCCGTTCATGAATTCCCCATGGACACACTCTCCTGGATTGTCGTCGTCATCGTGACGGCGGCCGTGTTCACGGCCGGTCACGCGGTGCTCTACAGGCGCGATGCTGTACAATCGCGGCATGATCGACACGAGCCTGCCGTTCGAGGAGTTGAAGGCGCGGAGTTACGTGAACGACCGCGCCAAGGCGGGCGCCGTTCCCGATTTTTCACGGCGCATTCGAGAAGGGCTGCCGCCGCGCCCGTCTCCTCGGTAGCTGTCGATCTTTGGCGAAAATTCGCTGTAACCGGACATAGTCACGTGTGCCAAATTTGTGCCACTGTGATATTTGGTGAAACAGGAAATCAGCGCGTTTCGTCGGGTTTACGAATGCGGCAAGCGTCGCAAGTGACTGTTCTAGTTGAATTGTTGAATAGGTCGATGTGACTTCGAACCAGGTGGTCGGGGGTTCGAGTTCCTCCGGGCGCGCCATCAAATCAGGGAGCCATTCCGGCCAGGCGCTTCCGCGGAAGCGCCTGGCGTCGACTTTGTCCTACATCCCCCTTCCCACGATTCGATGACAGCCTGGCGAATTCCCAAACTCTGGACGGGGTCCTGATACCTTCTCGAAAACCATCAATCGGCGGAGCATGTTCCTGGGTGTCCAGAACTATTCACGTAGGTTGAAATGATGGTAACCGGGATGGCCAAGATCTATATTCAACTGAATTCGGACCATATTTAGTCAGGCTTGAAACTATGAGCACGCCCGTGATCAGTCTCAGTGACTTCAAGGCAAAAGCAAGCCAATTAATTGAAGAGATCAATTCATCGCAGCGGCCTATCGTAATTACGCAAAATGGAGCGGCCACGGCCGTAGTGCAGGACTACGAAGCTTACCAACGCGTGCAAGATTCGATTGCCCTTCTAAGGCTGATGGTTCAGGGCGAGGCCGATATCAAGGAGGGTCGTCTGACGCCTCAGCGAGAGGTCTTTTCGTCAGTGCGTAAACGCCTGAAAGAGCGGGATGGCTGAGTAC
>PVMK01117858.1_pt1 | contig 20810 bp, 21 predicted proteins | sample 1853481 | NCBI WGS metagenome assembly PVMK01 (sample SAMN08533507, study PRJNA380276) | Marine sediment metagenome, whole genome shotgun sequencing project.
CGGTCGAGGTCACCGAAGAGGAGCTGGGGGGGGAGTATGAAGAAAAAAAGGGCCGCTATCTGGTGCCGGCAAAGGTCGAGCTCGGACAGGTGTTCATTCCGGTGGATGACGGCGACGCTTCCGGTGCTCAGGCCGAAAGAACCGCCCTGGGGATGGTGAGCCGGGTGCGCGACGGTGCGGACCTCAAGGCCGAGGCGACCTTTGCCGGCACCAGATAGCGGTCCTTTTTTTCTTCATACTCCCGCCGCAGCTCCTCTTCGGTGACCTCGACCGGCCGCACCTCGCCCTGCACCGCACGCTGGAGGAGAATCGTCCGCCGATATCGTTCGCGGAGCATTTCGATGGTCAGACCCGAGCTAATAAGGGCCTGTTCCCATTCCTGGTCGTCCTGCAGGTTGTTTTCCTCGCGGAGATTCTCGATCGCCTGGTCAACCATTTCTTCGTTGACATCGAGACGTTTTTCGGTGGCACGCTCCATGAGAATGAGCTCGTTCACGACTTCGTTGAGGAGCATCTCGACGAACTGGTGCAACTCCTCGCCGGTTGGCGTCTGTGGCACCTGGTTCAGCTCTTCCTGGACCCTGTCGGCAAACTCCGAGACGGTGACGATCCGATCGTTGACCCTCACCAGAATCCCCTCCAACAGGACTCGCTCGCCGGCTCCCGCAACCACCACCATCGCCATCAACGCGATGACGAGGTTGACGACCCTATTCCGCATCACCATAACCCTCCGCATATCTTCCGCTGTATGAAAACCACAGGTAGCCTTCATGAACCTCGACGCCGGTCTCCGCAGCCAACCCGAGAATGCATTCGCGGACTAACTCCCGCGTCTGCCGTTGCGCAAACTCAGTACGCACCGCAACCTCGACGATGCGGCGATCGGGAGGACCCGGTGGCACGACCTCCAAAACCTGAAAAACATGGAACCCAGATGGGCCCTGAACCGGATCAGAGAAAGAGCCGGCTTCGAGCGAGAAGATCACCTCGTCGATTTCCGGCGTCAAGCTCCCCTGATCGAAAAACCCGAGTTCACCGCCATCCGCGGCGTTGGGCGCACGACTCACCTCGCGCGAAAGCTCGATAAAATCCTCGCCTGCAGCCAGCCGCTGACGCGCTGCCAACGCCTCCTCCTCGGTATCCACAAGCAGCTGTCTCACATGAGCTCGCGTCGGACGCTCCACCTCCAACCGCCGGGCCACCTCGTCGGCAACCTCAGCCTCGTCGAGCGCCGAGGGCGGTCCGCAGAGCTCGTCGAGCAACCGCTGCATCTCTGTCGGTCCAAGCGCCAACGGCTCGGACACCGCAGACACGTCGCGCCGGCGTGCAGTCTCTAACACCACCAGGCGGTCGAGATACTGGTCGAGCAGTCGCGATGTCACCTCCGCGCCCACCCCCTGCCAGCCCTCACCGGTCACCTCGCTCACGTAATCCTGGAACAGAACGATCTCGAGCTGCCGGCTGCCGACCCGCGCAACAGAGTCGCCGTCAGCACTACAACCCAGGATTCCGCCCATCGCGAGCACCGCGAAACACCGAAAGAAACGACACAGAGTGCCCATCCGCGAAGACTATCACGGTCGGGCCGCCGGCCCGCCCGGATGCAAGATCCAAGATACAAGATGCAAGATGCAAGATACAAGATGCAAGATACAGGGCTGCGGAATTTCGGATTGCGGATTTGCCGCCCATCCACCCCCTGGAGGAGTTATGAGTTTTGAGTTACGGACACCGGATCGCTGATCACTGATCCGCTACGGCCAGGGCCTTGAGGAGGTCAAGGATGTCGGCGATGTCGGAGCCGTTGTCGCCGGTGGGGAGGGTAATCTCCCCCGAGGGGCTGATAGTGGCGCCGGGCCACTCGGTGACTACCTCCGCAAGCCTTGCCGACGGCGTCACCGAGGGATCCAACCGCAGTCGCCAGCGCCGCCCTCGACGGGTCACCGACATGACTCCGGCACCGCGTGCCGTCACCCGCACCCGCTGCGCCTGAGCCAAGGTTGCGACCTGTGGCGGCGCCGGTCCGTAGCGATCCGTCATTTCCTCGAGGAGCGCCGCCAACGCCTCCTCGTCCTCACAGGCGGCGAGACGCTTGTAAAAGCTCAGACGCAACGCCGGCTCGGGCAGATAGCGTTCCGGAAGCTGCAGATCCATTCCCAACCGGAGCTCGACCTCTCGTCGGATCGCCGATGGACGCCCCTCGAGCTCCGCCACCGCCTCCTCCAAGAGCTGGCAGTAGGTCTCGAAACCGACCGCCTCGAGGAAACCGTGCTGCTCGGCGCCGAGGAGGTTGCCGGCGCCCCGAATCTCGAGGTCCCGCGCCGCGACCCGAAAACCGGCGCCGAGCTCACAAAACTCCTGGATGGCGGCCAAGCGGGCGCGGGCCGGCGGCGTCAGCGGCTGGCCGGGAGGAACCAAGAAGTACGCGAAAGCAAGGCGTTGCGACCTCCCGACTCTGCCTCGCAGCTGATAGAGCTGTGCGAGCCCAAAACGATCCGCCCGGTTGACCAGCAAGGTGTTTGCGTTGGGGATGTCGAGCCCGTTTTCGATGATGGCGGTCGCCAGCAGAACATCGGCCTCGCCGTCGAGGAAGGTGCGCATGGAACGCTCGAGGTGGCGTTCCGACATCTGTCCGTGGGCCACGACCACCTGCGCCTCCGGTACCACCCGCCTCAGCCACTCGGCGAAGGCGCCGATCGAGCGCACACAGTTGTGGACAAAGTAGGTCTGGCCGCCCCGTTCCATTTCATACAGTATGGCTTCGCGCACGATCTCCTCGGAGAATTCGATGACCGAGGTCTCCACCGCCTGCCGATCGCGCGGTGGTGTCTCGATGATGGATATGTCACGCAGACCACTGAGCGAGAGATTGAGGGTGCGGGGAATCGGGGTCGCCGACAGCGCCACCACGTCAACCTCGGTGCGCAGCTTTTTGAGCCGCTCCTTCTGGGCGACACCGAAGCGCTGCTCCTCGTCGAGGATCAGCAGCCCGAGGTCGCGGAATCGAATGCTGTCGGATAACAACCGGTGGGTTCCGACCACCACGTCCACACGGCCCTCGGCAAGCCCCTCGATGGTTTCCTTGACTTGGGCGGTTGACGAGAACCGCGACAGCATTCGCGTCTCCACCGGAAACCCCTCGAACCGTCGGCGAAAGGTTTCGAGATGTTGTCCGACGAGAATTGTCGTCGGTGCGAGCAGAGCGACCTGCTTCCCCTCGAGCACCGCCTTGAACGTGGCGCGGATCGCGAACTCGGTTTTCCCGTAACCGACGTCGCCGCACAGTAGGCGGTCCATCGGTTGTTCGGACTCCATGTCGCTCTTGATGTCTTGAACCGATCGTTCCTGATCAGGCGTGAGGTCGAACTCGAAGGCATCCTCGAACTCCCGCTGCCACGGCGAGTCGGGCGAGAATGCGAAACCTCTCGCCGTGTGACGTACCGCCGCGAGACGGAGGAGCTCGGCCTCCATCGCTCGCCCTGCTTTTTTGACCCGCGCCTTGCGCCTTCGTCAGGTACCTCCACCCAGGCGATCGAGCCTGGGACTGACATCGGCATCACCGCCGGCATATTTCTGGATCAAATCCGCCCGCTCGACCGGCACCAGCAGGGAGTCGCCGCCTTGGTAGGCGAGAGCCAACATCTCGAGCTCTCGGCCCTCTACCGCCACCCGTCTGAAGCCTGTGAAACGCCCGATGCCGTGGTCCATGTGCACGACCAGGTCTCCGCGACGGAGATCGCGCAGATCCGACGCGAACACTTCCGGAGCGCCGCCGCCGCGGCGTCGGGGCCGCAGTGAGATCGCGGCGCCCGTACACCGCGAGCCCGCCGTCCCAGAGAAAACCCAGTTGCGGCCCGCCTTCGACGATCGCTACCCCGCCGGCAGGCGGCGGCGCAGCGACCGGCTCGATCTCGCGCAGCAGATGGGTGAGGCGCCGGCCCTCTCCGCCGTGGCCGCCACCAGGACCTGCGCCATATCCTGTCCACGTCGCGCACGAAGCGTCGGCACGAGATCAGGGAGGCGGCGGACAAAGCTCTCCGCGGGGTGGGTGGAAAGGCGCCGCCAGGTCGTCGAGCCGTCCACCAGCTCGAGGCTTTCCAAACGCAGCGAGGCGCCTTCGATTTGCGGGCGGAGCTGCTCCGGCGTGTGTAACAGGCGATGGGGCGGCGGCAGCTCCATGGAGCGACGGCTGAGGCCCTGCCACTCCCGTTCCTGGACCGTCCACCATCGTCCAAGCTCGCCCAAGACCTCGTCACGCTCGCAGACGACTATCTGGTCCGCCAGATCGAGCCAGCTCCTCGACTCGCCACCAAGGTGAAGCGCGCCCCACCACAGCCGCCGTTCGGTGCCCTCCACCATCTGCGCCGCCAGTGCGGGAAACTCACTCTCGATCTGTACCGCCGCCTCGAGCAGACGATCCGGGTCCGCCGGGAACGGGTTGAGGGGAAGCACCGTGGCACGCTCGACCTCTTCCCCGCACCTGCGCTGGGTGGCGGGGTCGAAGCACCTGATCGACTCCACCCTGTCGTCATCGAGCTGCACACGAAGACCTGTCTCTCCTCCAGGGTGGAGATCGACCACCCATCCGCGCATCGCAAACTCACCGGCCTCCTCCACAAGATCGACGCGGTGGTATCCGGCCGCCGAAAGACGAACCGCCAGTGCGATTGGATCGATGGGCTGTCCGAGCTCGAGATGGTGCGCGGCATTCACAACTGCGTGAGGCGGTGGTATCGGCGAGTGACAGGACTCGCGCCGGCACCACGACGACGTCTACATCGCCCCCAGCCACCCGGTGAAGCACTCGCACAGCTTGCAGCCGCGCAGCGAGCGGCGGCTCGGCGCCGAGGTACGGGCCGGCAAGCTCTGCCGGCGCGACGGCTGCTCGGATTCCGGGCGCGAGCAGGCCCAGCCCCGCCGCCAGATCCTCTGCGTCCGCCACGTGCGGCACGACGATGAGCGCCAGGCGCTGCGGCCAACCATGGGCGGCCAGGGCAGCCACGGCCAGCGAACGGGCCCCGGAACTGACCCCGCCCACCGCGACGCCAGGCGCATCGCTCTTCAACTCGCGCACCAGCGCGCCAAGGTCGGGAAGGGGGTATGTCGTCACTTCGGCTTCGATCCTAACCCGCAGATTTCAGTTTTGAGTTTTCAGTTTTGAGTTTTGAGTTCCGGACCACCCGCCCAACGCCCGGAGTTTCAACGTCTCGGTTTTCAACGTTCTAACCTTCAACATTCAAACGTCCGAACGTGCCGCTCGTCACACCATCTTCAACAAATGCCCCATCTTGAGCTTTTTCGTTTCGAGGTACGACCGGCTGCTGTCGGTGGGCGGCACCTCCAGGGGTACCCGCTCGGCAATTTCCAGACCGAATCCGCGCAGCGCGGTGTATTTTTTCGGGTTGTTGGTCATCAATCGTAACCGCCGCGCACCGAGATCGACCAGAATTTGAGCACCGGTTCCATAATCGCGCGGATCGGGTTTGAAACCGAGGTGGAGGTTTGCCTCGACCGTATCCTCTCCCTTGTCCTGGAGCTCGTATGCGCGCAGCTTGTTGAACAACCCGATTCCACGGCCCTCCTGGAGCAGATAGACGAGGATCCCCGAGCCTTCCTCCGCGATTTGGTGCATGGCGGCGTCAAGTTGGTCGCCGCAGTCGCAGCGACGGGAACCGAACACGTCGCCGGTAAGACACTGCGAGTGGACCCTCACCAGCACCGGCTTCGCCGAGTCGATCGTGCCCATCACCAACGCGATGTGTTCCTCGCCGGTGACGCGGTTGCGGTAACCAGAGATGCGAAAGTCCCCCGCCTCAGTCGGCAGGGCGGGCCCCGCGATCCGTTCGACCAGCTTCTCGGTCCGCATCCGGAAGGCGATGAGATCCGCCACCGTGAGGATTCCGAGTCCATGCTCCCGTGCTATCTCCCGGAGCCGCGGGAGGCGGGCCATCTGACCGTCGTCATCCATGATCTCGCACAGCACGCCCGCCGGTGTGAGCCCGGCCATTCTCGCGAGATCGACCGATGCCTCGGTGTGACCGGCCCGCTTGAGCACGCCGCCCCGCCGTGCCCGCAGCGGAAACATGTGGCCGGGCTTCTGGAGGCCGTGCGGCCCAGTCTTCTCGTCGACCAACGCCCGCACCGTCGCCGCCCGGTCGTGGGCCGAGATACCGGTGGTCGTCCCCTCCCTGACCTCGACGCTGACCGTGAAGGCGGTTCCGTGGGTGGAGGTGTTTTTTTCCACCATCAGCGGCAGCTCGAGCGCGTCGCAGCGGCTCGGGGTCAACGAAACACAGACCAGGCCCCGGCCATACCGGGCCATGAAGTTGATCGCCTCCGGCGTCACCTTGTCGGCGGCGAAGATGAGATCACCCTCGTTCTCGCGGTCCTCGTCGTCGACCACGATGATCTGCTCGCCGCGCGCCATACGCGCCAGCGCCTCTTCCACGGTGATAAAGACGCCATCTTCTCGATCTGTCATGCACATCTCCCTGTTCCGCACAAAAGCGGCGAGCCAGAATCGTAACCGGTAAGCTGTTTGCCTGCAAGCTTGATGCTGGATTGCGACGAAATCATAAATTTCCCCATTCCATTGTCAAGGGGTGAAGGGTTCGATCTGAAATCTGGTATCTGGTATCCGATATCTGGTATCTGTGCGGATGGATGGGTCGATCTGGTATCTGGCATCTGGCATCTGGCATCTGGTAACTGTGTGGGTAGGTGGTGGCCAGCCATCGGTAAAAGGTAGAATCGCCCTGTTGATCATGACCACCGACGTCATCTACCTCGACTACAACGCCTCGACGCCGTGCGACCCGCGGGTGGTGGAGGCGATGCTTCCCTATCTCACGGGTATATTCGCCAACCCGTCGAGTCGTCATCATCAGCCGGGACGCGATGCCTTCACCGCGCTCGAGGAGGCGCGGAGCACGGTCGCCCGCCTCCTCGGCGCCACATCGGCGACCGAGATCGTCTTCACATCCGGCGCCACCGAAGGCAACAACCTGGCGTTGATGGGTGTCGCGGGGGCGCAGGCTGGACGAGGTCGGCACATCGTCACCCAGGTCACCGAGCATCCGTCGGTGCTCGAGCCGCTGATTCATCTGCGTAGCAGCGGATGGGACGTCACCGAAATCGGCGTCAATTCCGACGGCCGCATCCAGCTCGACGAGCTCTCCGACGCATTGCGCGATGACACGGTTCTGATCAGCCTGATGTTGGCCAACAACGAAACCGGTGCCCTGCAACCGGTGGCGCAGGTCGCCGAGCTTGCCCACGAGCGGGGAGCGCTGATTCACTGCGATGCTGCGCAGGCCGTTGGCAAGCTGGCGTTCGACGTCGCTACCCTCAACATCGATCTGCTCACCCTTTCCGGCCACAAGCTCTATGCGCCAAAGGGAATCGGCGCCCTCTTCGTGCGGCGTTCACGACCACCGCTCCGCCTTGCTCCCCTGGTTCGCGGCGGCGATCACGAGCACGGCCTGCGTTCGGGCACCCCCAACCTGCCCGGCGCGGTGGCCCTCGCTCGTGCTCTCGAGATCGCGTTCGGGAACCTCGAGGCCGAGATGGGCCGGTTGGCAGACCTCCGCGACCGGCTCGAGGCCGGAGTGGTCGACGGCCTGAACGGGTGTTCGGTCAACGGTTCGCGGGCGCATCGACTCCCCGGCACGACGAACCTCTCCTTCGCCGGCATCGAGGGCAACGCTCTCCTAGCCTCGTTGCCCGACCTCGCCGTGAGCACCGGTTCGGCCTGCACCTCAGCCCATCCGCAGGCATCGCCGGTGCTGCTGGCCATGGGCGTTCAACCCGCTCTCGCCAAGGCCTCCCTGCGGCTCAGCGTGGGACGCTTCACCACAACCGAAGACGTCGACCGCGCCGCGGTCCGCATCGTGGAGGAGGTTACGCGTCTGCGCTCGATCTAGCCCGTTCTCGTCCAGAAACGGCGCTTTTTGGCAATTTCGTCGTCAGACTGCGGAATCCCTTGTGCGGCGTACTCGAGCACGCCTCCGCGGAATTCCTTGTCTTCCTAGAACTTGCACAAAAATCGCTCGTTTCTGCATCGAGAACTGCGCACTTCCCACCAGAGTTTCTGGATGGGAAATAGCCCGCATATCTCACAGGGTTTCGTGATAGAGGAGGATACCGCCGAGAGCCTCGTCAAAGTCCTTCACGGCGATGCGCCACTCTTCGAGGAGCGGCTCGAGAGGATCGCCGTGCTCGAGGCAGGACCGTGCGGCGCCCGATCCGGTCAGCAGATCGAGCGCGGGCACGTCGCTCACGAACTCGTAGGGATCGGAGCGCCAACCGAAGCTCTCGGGATGGAGATCGTGGATGGTTTTTAGAATATCCAAACCGAGGGCCACCGGTTCGAGGATCCTCCGGTCAGTGATGTAGAGCTCCACACCGGAGCACACGGCATCGGCATGCTTGTGGAATTGTGGTGTGAAGCGGGCGACGCGAAAGGCGACGCCGGCAGGGTCCCTTGCTCGAAGCGCGGCAACCAGCCGCTCGGCATCGATCCAGGGCGCACCCACCAGATGGAAGGGTCGGGTGGTGCCCCGTCCCTCCGACAACGTAGTCGCCTCCACCAAACACAAGCCCGGGTACAGGGTCGCGGTGTCGAGGGTCGGCATATTTGGGCTCGGCGGCACCCACGGCAGACCGGTTTCGTCCCACCAATCGCATCGCCGCCACCCGCGGCACGGGACCACCGTGAGCTCGAGACCCGGATAACGATCCCGGTGCAGCAGGAGCGCGATCTCGCCCAGGGTCAGACCGTGTCGCACCGGCGCCGGCAACTGTGACACAAAGCTCTCGAACCCGGGCTCCACCATCCCGCCTTCGCGCGCCTGCCCGCCGATCGGGTTCGGGCGGTCCAACACCAGAAGCTCAACACCTTCACGCCCACACGCCCCCATCGCCAGATCCATCGTCGCGGCGAAGGTGTAGTACCGCGTGCCGATGTCGGGGAGATCTACCACGAGGACATCGATGTCGGCGAGATCCCGCGATGACGGCGCCAGGGTCTCGACGACCGCGCCGTAGAGTGACTTCACCTCGACGCCGGTGACCGGATCGCGGAGGTCGCCCACCGCCACCATGTCCTGGGCGACGCCATCGAGCCCGTGCTCAGGAGCGAAGAGCCGCGCCGGCTCTCCTACCCCGGCCGCCGCCAGCGCGACCCTGGCCGGGTCAAGATCGGCAGTCACCGCGGAATGGTTGGCGAGCAGCGCCCACCGCCGTCCGGCAATCAGCTCCGGCGTCTCCAACAGCACCTCAAGACCGGTCACGACGCGTGGCATGTGTATATCGTACCGTTTCCGATCCCGATCCCGAGCTGGATGCTGGATGCCGGATGCCGGATGCCGGATGCCGGATGCCGGATGCCGGATGCCGGATGCGACGAAATCATAAATTCCTCCATTTCAGTGTCAAGGGGTGGGTGGGTCGATCCGGTATCTGATATCTGGCATCTGTGCGGGTGGGTGAGTGGAAAATCCGAAATCCGAAATCCGAAATCCGAAATTCCGCGTGGCTGGGCAGATCGGGAACTTTTCCCGCTCTTCCGGCATTACATAGGTGGAAGTGGAGGATCAGCGATGAGAGTGCATCGATCGAAGGCGCCGGCCTGGCGCGTGGCGGTCTTGCTGATGGTGGCGGCATTCGTGACGGTTGCCGTGGTGGCCGATGATCACAGCGAGACTGCCTATGCCACCCTCGCGGGCGGCTGCTTCTGGTGCATGGAAGCCGATTTTGAAAAGATCGAAGGAGTGATCTCCGTGACCTCGGGATACACCGGCGGTACCGTGGCCAATCCGACGTACAAACAGGTTTCGGCGGGCGGCACGAGTCACACCGAAGCGGTGCGCATCGTCTTTGACCCGACGATCATCAGCTTTGGCGAGCTGCTGGTGAAGTTTTGGCACAGCATTGACCCGACCGTTAGCGATCGCCAGTTCTGCGACGTCGGCAGCCAGTACCGGAGCGCGGTCTTCTTTCACGACGACGCGCAGCGTGACACCGCACAACGGTCGAAGGCGGAGCTCGAGGAGAGCGCAGTCTTCCCGGAGCCGATCGTCACCGAGATTACCGCAGCTACCGCCTTCTACCCGGCGGAGGCATACCACCAGGACTACGCCAAAAAGAACCCGATTCGCTATGCGTACTACCGCAAGGGCTGCGGACGCGACCGCCGCCTCGCTGAGCTGTGGGGAGACAAGAAATGAAATCAGGCACGATGATCACCGTCACCGCCGCGTTGTGCATTGGCGTGTTCACTGTCACGAGCCTACCGGCCACGGCCGGGGACGACCACGGCGAAAAATCACGAGGAGGCGTCCAGATGACTGATCAGGATCTCCGGGAGAATCTCACTCCCGAGCAGTACCGGGTGACCCAGGAGAACGGTACCGAACGGCCCTTCGAAAACGCCTATTGGGACAACCACCGGGCGGGTATATACGTCGACGTGGTTTCGGGCGAACCCCTCTTCGCCTCCATCCACAAGTTCGACTCCGGCACCGGATGGCCGAGCTTTACGCAACCGCTGGTGGCAAAGAACACCGTCGAGAAGAAGGACCGGAGCTGGTTCACGGTCCGCACCGAGGTGCGCTCTTCAGGCGCCGACTCCCACCTCGGCCATGTCTTCGACGACGGTCCGGAGCCCACTGGTCTCCGCTACTGCATGAATTCCGCCGCGCTTCGCTTCATACCGGTCGAGGAGTTGGAGGATGCCGGCTACGGAGAGTTCCTGGAGCTCTTCGATCAGGAGCCAACCGCCCGCGAGTAATCCTCCTCCACCACCGGCCACCTGATACCGCCATCGGCATCTGTTGGTGCATTTATGTTAAGATGAGAATATGAAGTGATGTTTTCCTGTATTCGCATAGAGGACAACGAGGAGGCTATGTGGCACGAGTGACCATCAGTCTTCCCGACGAGCTGCATCGGGCTCTCAAGGCGGCCGCGGCCAATCGAGGCACCACCATCGGCCGGTTGGTGGCCGAGAGTCTCGACTTTTACGGCATCAAGACCGCCGAGAGCTCGGCGGCCCTGGTCGCGCGTTCCCGGCAACGCGCAGCGATGCCTGAGACCGAGGCCATCGATCTGGCGGTCGAGGAAACTACCGCCGAGCGCTCGCCGTGAGGCTTTCGATTGTCGTCGACACGAATGTCGTCGTCAGCGGCATCCTGACCTCCGACCCCAACGCGCCAACAGCTCGTATCGTTGACGCCATGCTCCAGGGCTCGCTCATCTTCCTGCTATCGGTGGACCTTCTTGCCGAGTACCGGGCAGTCCTGCTGCGTCCAACATTGCGTGCACGGCACGGCTTGGACGACTCCAAAATAGACATCGTGTTGACCACGGTGGTCGACAACGCCGTCGTGCGCGAGCCCGTCGATCCGCCTTCGCTCCCCCCCGATCGCGGCGACCGCCACCTGTGGGCGCTCTTGGCGGCCCACCCTGGTACTGTCTTGGTCACCGGTGATCGGGCGCTCCTGGAAAACCCACCTAACTGGGCGAACGTGATCGCGCCCGCTGATTTCGTCCAAACCCTCTAAGTCCACCATGAGCGGGACACACGGCGGCCGCCGATCGGTCACAATGGCGCGGCACAGTGAGAGTGAGGGTAGGGAGGCCCAGGATGACCGTCAGCAACCAAACCGGCAAGCTCCGCGTCGCCCTGATCTTCGGCGGGCGCTCGGAGGAACACGAGGTCAGCATCGTCTCCGCGCGGTCGGTCGACCGCGCCCTGGACCGGGAGAAATTCGAGGTCGTTCCCATGGCCATCGACAAGACGGGGCTGTGGGCGGACGCCGCCACCGCCGAGCGGGTCCTCGCGGAAGCACCCGACCGCACCGACTCCGTGGCCGGTTTCAAGGGCCTTCACCGCCTCGATCCGCGCCTCCTCGAAGAGGACTTCGACCTCGCCTTCCCGGTGCTGCACGGCCCCTACGGCGAGGACGGTACGATTCAGGGCCTCTTCGAGATGCTCGGCCTGCCCCACGTGGGCTGCGACGCCGCGTCGTCGGCGTTGTGCATGGACAAAATCTTCTGCAAGGGATTGCTGGCGCAGGCCGGGGTGCCAACGCCGGAGTGGCAGACGGTCGATCGTGGGATCTGGGCGGAGGACCGGGACGGCGTGATCGAGCACTGCCTCGGTCTCGGTCTGCCCGTGTTCGTCAAACCGGCGCGCCTCGGGTCGTCGATCGGCATCAGCAAGGTGAACGAGAACCACGATCTCGCCGCTGCCGTAGACCTCGCGCTGGGTCACGGTGACCGCGCACTGGTCGAGCGCGGCATCGACGGACGTGAGATCGAGGTGGCGGTGCTCGGAAATCGCGAGCCGCGGGCGGCAATCCCTGGCGAGGTGGTTCCGGGACACGAGTTCTATGACTACGAGGACAAGTATGTGGACTCGGATTGCGAGCTGCTGGCGCCGGCGCCGCTGGATGACGAGACGGCGGCTCGGGCGCAGGACCTGGCGGTAGAGGTCTTCCGCCTCCTGGGGTGCGCCGGGATGGCGCGGGTTGACCTCTTCCTCGAGGACGACGGCGGCGGTCTATGGGTCAACGAGGTCAATACCATTCCCGGCTTCACTTCGATCTCGTTGTATCCCCGTCTGTGGGGACTCTCGGGTCTTGATTTCCCGGCACTGCTCAATGAGCTCGTGCGGCTCGCACTCTTGCGTACTGCCGACCATCCATGAGTTCTTTATTTCTGCTTTGGATTACTGGATGTGAGCATCGGGGAACAACGGATAATAGAGGAAATCCAAAGCAGAAAAAAAAGAGGAAACGACAAGGTTGACCTCAGCCCTCCCGCGGACTATCGTCCACGCGCGGAATACGCCGCCGGAGGCTCCGCATTCGAACAAGGAGAAGACCCATGAAAAAGATCACCCGTGAAGAAGCCCTCGCCTACCACACCGGAAAGCGGCACGGCAAGACCGAGGTGGTCCCCACCAAACCCTGCATCACTCAACGCGACCTATCGCTCGCCTACACCCCCGGGGTGGCGGAACCGTGCCTCGAGATCGCGCGCGACCCCGAGCTGGTCTACGAATACACCAACAAGGGAAACCTGGTGGCGGTGGTGTCCAACGGCACCGCCGTCCTCGGACTCGGCGACATCGGGCCGATGGCGGGCAAGCCGGTGATGGAGGGCAAGGGCGTCCTCTTCAAGACCTTCGCCGACATCGACGTCTTCGACATCGAGGTCGACAGCAAGGACCCGGCAGAGATCATTCGATTCTGCGAGCTCCTGGCGCCCACCATCGGAGGCATCAATCTCGAGGACATCGGCGCCCCCGACTGCTTCGAAATCGAAGAGGCTCTCAAGAAGAGCTGCGACATTCCGGTCTTCCACGATGACCAGCACGGCACGGCCATCATATCCGGCGCCGCCCTGGTCAATGCCCTCGAGGTAGTGGGCAAGAAAATCGGCGACGTCAGGGTAGTCTTTTCGGGCGCCGGCGCCGCCGGCATCGCCTGCGCGACCTTCTATCTCTCGCTCGGCGTCAAACCCGAGAACCTGCTGTTGGTCGACTCCAAAGGAGTGATCTACAAGGGCCGCACCGAGGGCATGAACACGTACAAAGAGCGCTTCGCTGTCGAGACCGACGCTCGCACCCTGGCCGACGCGATGAAGGGCGCCGACGTCTTTGCCGGGGTCTCGGTCAAGGGACCTCGTATCCCAGGAGATGGTGAGGACGATGGCCGACAATCCGGTCATCTTCGCCATGGCCAACCCGGAGCCCGAGATCTCACCCGAGGACGCCCTCGCCGCGCGGTCCGACGTCATCATCGCCACCGGCCGTTCCGACTACCCCAACCAGGTCAACAACGTGCTCGGGTTCCCCTTCATCTTCCGCGGCGCCCTCGACGTCGCGGCAACCGGCATCAACGAGGAGATGAAGCTGGCCGCAGCCCATGCGCTGGCAGACCTCGCGAAGGAGGACGTGCCGGACTCGGTGGTCCGGGCGTACGGCGGCAAGCCCCTTCGCTTCGGCCGCGAGTATCTGATCCCGAAACCCTTCGACTACCGGGTGTTGCTGTGGGAGGCGCCGGCGGTGGCCGAGGCGGCGATTGCGAGCGGCGTCGCGCGCAAGCCGTACTCTTCGAAAGAGGACTACATCCGCGAGCTCGAAAACCGCCTGTCGCGCACCCGACAGGTCATGCACGGCGTCTTCGACAAGGCCAAGCTCGATCCCAAACGGATCCTCTTCCCCGAGGGCGAGGCGGAAAAGATCGTCCGCGCCGCCAAGATCCTCGCCGAGGAGGGCATCTGCAAACCGGTGCTCATCGGTTCCAGGGAGATCATCGCCGAGCTGCTTGCCGACCACGAGGTTCCCCAAGGTGCAATCGAGGTGGTGGATCCGGCAAGTGACGGCAACAGCGAGGCCTACGCCGAGGTCCTCACCCGCATGCGCTGGCGCCACGGGGTCACCCTCGACAATGCCCGCAAGCTCATGCGCGATCCGGTCTACTTCGGCAACATGATGCTGCACCAGGGCGACGCCGACGGCTTGATCGCGGGTCTCACCATGTCCTATCCCGAAACCATTCGCCCGGCCCTGCAGATCCACAAGACGCGCGAGGGCATCGAGAAAGCGGCCGGCCTGTACCTCCTCCTCTTCGAGGACCGGATGCTGTTCATCGCGGATACCACTGTCAATCAGGACCCGACCGCCGAGGAGCTTGCCGAGATTGCCTTCAACGCCAGCCAGGCGGCGGGACACTATTTCGGGAGTCGAGCCGAAGGTGGCCATGCTCTCCTACTCGAACTTCGGCTCGAACATCGATGCCCGCTCGAGCAAGGTCCGCGAGGCCGTCGCCATCGCCGAGCAGCGATGGCCCGACCTCATTATCGAGGGCGAGATGCAGGCCGATACGGCCGTCGAACCCTGCATCGCCCACGAGGCCTTTCCCCCTGTCGCGGATCCAGGGCGACGCCAACATCCTGGTCTGCCCCGACCTCGAGTCAGCCAACATCGCCTACAAGCTGCTGTGGCGGTTGGGCAAGGTCGAAGCCATCGGGCCGATCCTCACCGGCATCAACGCGCCGGTCCACGTTCTCCAGCGCGGCGTCGACGTCAACGACATCGTCAACATGGCCGCTCTCTGCGTAGTGAAAGCGCAACGCCGGAGTTAATCCCGCTGCCGGCGGTGGTGCGACACGGCGGCCGTAGGCCGCCCTCCGGGAATGACATGCCCGCACAGCGATGTTGTCTATTTTCGTGAATTCTTGAAGACGGCGGGCCTTGGGCCCGCACCGCTTGGAGGTTTCCCGTGAAGGACACTCTCGTCGCCGTGCTTGCCCGCAAGGGCTCCAAGGTCCACTGCGTGGTCCCGGAGGCCACCGTTCTCACAGCAGTCCGCAAGATGAACGAGGAACGCATCGGCGCCCTCCTGGTGTGCGACGGCAGCGATGTGCTCGGAATCTTCACCGAACGTGACATCCTCTGTCGGATCGTCGACAGCACCCGCGATCCCGCCACCACCGAGGTGGCCGAGGTCATGACCAACGAGCTGGTCGTGGTGGCTCCCGACACCCTGGTCGAAGAGGCTATGGCGGTGATCACCGAGAAAAGGTGCCGGCATCTGCCCGTGATCGACGACGGGAACTTGGTCGGGCTCGTTTCGATCGGCGATCTCACCAGCTGGGTGAGCCGCCACCAAGAGGGACACATCAAGGATCTCGTGAACTTTATCACTGGGAAGTACCCGGTGTGATTTGAACCTCGGGTGGTTCTTTTCTTCGGCCCGCGCCGCGGCGGCGGGGGCCGAAGAAAAGAAATAATGGAAAGCACAACACGGGTCCCCAGATCTTTCACTGGTGTAAACTGGTAGACACCAGGGAATCGAGCGGAGGAGTTGCCATGAGGGGTGTTATGAAATCATTCGTGTTGCTCACACTGATTGTCGCGTTCGTCGCCGTGCCACCACTGGCGGCGCAGGAGGAGGCTACCGGTAACCTCCGTTACTCGATCACGGTCACTCGGTTCGAGAACCGGGCCGGTTGGCACGGCCAATGGAATCTCGGCGATGCCTGGGACACGGTGCTGACCGACATGCTCAACCAAACCGGACGCTTCATCGTCCTCGGTGAGACCGACATGCGCGCGGCGGCGCTCGACGAGCAGGACTTCGCCGCCTCGGGTCGCACCGCCGGCGGCAAGAAGGCGCCGGTCACGGGGCAGATGACGCCTGCCCAGCTCTTGGTCAAGGGCGCCATCACCCATGTCCAGGGTGACACCGGCGGCGCCGGGGGCGGCATCCGGATCAAGGGATTCAAGATCGGCGGCGGTGGCGGCAAGGGCGAGGTGAACGCCACCATTTACATCGTCGACTCCACGACGGGTCAGGTGGTGGCCTCCAAGAGCGTCGTCGGCACTCACAAGAGAAAGGCGCTCAACGTCGGCTACGCCACCGGCAGCTACGGCGCAGCATTCGGTGGGCACACGAACGACAATGTCGGTCTCGCGGTACAGGACGCCTGCGCGAACGCCGTAGCCTTCATGCTCGAGCAATTGCCGAACTTTCAGTGGACGGGCTCGGTGGTTCTGGTCAAGAACGGAAAGATCTATGTCAACCGCGGTACGCGGGAAGGCGTATCGGTCGGCCAACACTTCTCGGTCGGCGAGGTCGAGGTACTGCGCGACCCGGACACCGGCGAGGTGCTGGACGAGAGCATGACCGAGTTCGCCCAGCTGAAGGTCGACCAGGTCAAGGAAAAGCTCTCGATCTGCTCGGTCGTCTCGGGCGACGCATCTGCTGTTTCCAAGGGCATGACCATTCATCAGTACTAACCCGCACGTCTCACCGGGTGTCTACTGCGAGTCCATCGGCCGCGATTCGAAGTCGCGCCCGGTTTTTGTGATCTGGATCACGTTCGCATCCGTTGTATACTCGCTACTGGAACAAACTGCGAAGCGAGGGCGCTCTAGAAGATGCGACGTGGAGTATTGGTCACAGTTGTCTTGTTGACGGTCGGGCTGATCGGCTCGGCCACCGCACAGGAAGACGAGTACCGCGCGGTCGACAGCCCATTCCAGGACGATTTCGAGTACCGGATCAACACCGACCTGCAGCCGATGGTCGAGGTCGACGGTGTCCGCTGGACCCGGTTCGGAATTCACACCAAAGAAGGCCGGGAGATCGAGGCCGACAAGAGCATGCCGATCACCGTGGAGCTGGAGTTCGTCAACTCGAATCAGCGAAGGGTCAAGGTTCTGGTGATCGTGCTCCTCGAGAATTCAGGAGGCGGACCGCTCGACCGCATCGAGTGCAAGCCGGTGAGCGCGTCAACCAACCGCCTCAAGAAGTCGGTCCAGAGGTTCAAGCTGTCCGGAAACGTCCTCGAGGCCACGCGCCGGGTCTATCTCTTCATCGAGGTAGATCGCTAGCGCGGGTGATTAGCTACCAGCCCAGAGCCGAGCTAATACCTAATACCTAATACCTTCCTACTACCATGCTGCCCGGCGGCTGAGCAGGGCGAGAAACTCCTCGCGCACCATACGATCGGCAAAGCAGCCGCGTAGCGCCGAAGTCGTGGTCAGGGCGCCGGCTTTCTTGACCCCACGCATCTCCACGCACAGGTGGCGCGCCTCGATCACCACCATCACCCCCTGCGGCTCGAGCTTGGACCACAGGAACTCCGCCACCTGCTCGGTCAGCCGCTCTTGCAGCTGCGGGCGCTTGGCGTAGAACTCGAGAACGCGCGGCAGCTTGGAAAGGCCAACGATCGTCGACTGCGGGATGTAAGCGATGTGGGCATGCCCGTAGAAAGGGACAAAATGGTGCGCACACATTGAGTAGAAGGGAATCTCCTTTTCGATCACCATGTGGTCGTAGCCCTCGTCGTTGGGAAAGGTCGTGATCTTCGGCTCGGCGCCCTCGCGGAGGCCATGGAACATTTCGAGATACATCTTGGCGATTCGTTCCGGCGTCTCCACGTAATTTGGATCCTCGAGATCCAGATTGAGCTCGCGCATAACCGCCGCCATGTGCTCGGCAATCGCGGTGATGATGCGCGCCTCCTCCCCGCGGGGGATCGAGTTGTCGCCGTTAGCCGTCGCTGCCGAGGAAATCTCCTCGCGGTGAGAATCGAGGGTCGCCACATCTCTCATTGGGCATGCTCCTTCCGGCACAGACAATCTCGCCACAGAGTAGCGTATTCCGACACAGGACGCATGGCGCCCTGTATCTTGCATCTTGTATCTTGCATCCTCCTCCATCTGCTACCATCCGCAACCATGGCGGGCGGCATCCTGATCACCGGCGTCCACGGTCAGCTAGGGCGAGCCCTCGCCACGGCATGCGAGGATCGCGGCCTGAAACACGAGGGCCGCGACATCGACACCCTGGACATCAGCAATTCCTCCGCCGTCGACGACTGGATCCTGGCCGCACAACCGGCGGCGGTCGTCAACTGCGCCGCGTTCACCGCGGTCGACGACTGCGAGTCCAACGAGGGGCTCGCGTTGGCGGTCAACGGCACCGCGGTCGGCTATCTGGCAGCTGCCTGCAACCGGGTTGGAGCACGTCTCATCCAGATCTCGACGGATTACGTTTTCGCGGGCGACGCCGACCGCCCTTACACCGAGGACGATCCGGTGGCGCCGGCCAGCGCCTATGGCCGCACCAAGCTGCGAGGTGAGGAGCACGCACAGGGTGCCGAACAGCACCTGGTGGTGCGCACCGCCTGGCTCTTCGGCCACGGCGGCAGAAACTTCGTCGAGGCCATTCGGGCCCAGATCAATGGCGGAGCAACCACACTGAAGGTTGTCGCCGACCAGCGAGGATGCCCAACATACTGCGGTGATCTCGCAATCGCCGTCCTCGATCTCGTAGATGCGGACGCGGAGGGAATCGTGCACACCGTCAACGCCGGCGACACCACCTGGCACGGCCTTGCAGTCGCGATCGCAGAACGCCTCGGCGCCGATGTCGAGATTCTGCCCGTCGCAACCGAGGAGTTCCCGCGCCCCGCCCACCGCCCCGCCTACTCGATCCTCGACACGACCCGCGTCGAGACCATCCTCGATCGCCCGATGCCGCGGTGGCAGGACGCACTCGCGCGGTATTTGGAGCATCCATGCGAATCCTGATCACCGGCGTCACCGGCTTTGTCGGCCACTATCTCGCGGAGTACGTCGCTCACGTCGCTCCCGAGGCCGAGGTGTGGGGCCTCGTTTCGGATGCCGAACCGGGCGAGGCTCCACCCACCGTGGTCAAGGTGAGCGGAGACCTCACCGACTTTCCCTCCCTCGTCGCAGCCGTCGAGAATGCGCGGCCGGAGATCGTCTTCCATCTCGCGGCCTCCTCCTCGGTGGCTTCATCATGGGAACGACCAGGCCGCGTGCTCGAGGTGAACGCGGTCGGGACCGTCAATTTTCTCGAGGCATTGCGGGTGATCGAGGAAGCCCCCCGAGTCGTAGTGTCCTCCTCGGCCGAAATCTACGGATTGGTGCCGGCAGACCAGCAGCCGATCCGCGAGGATGCCGCACTGCGACCCGTATCACCGTACGCCGCGAGCAAAGCCTCCCTCGACCTCATCACCGCCCAGTATCATGACGGCTTCGGTCTGCCCACCGTTCGCCTGCGGCTCTTTCCGCACACCGGACCCGGCCGCTCGTTTCAGTTTGTCGCCTCGAGCTTCGCCCACCAGATCGCCCGCATCGAGCGTGGTCTCGATCCACCGCGGTTGGCGGTCGGAAACCTCGACGCTATCCGGGACTTCAGCGATGTCCGGGACGTCGTCCGCGCCTACTGGCTGGCCGCCACCGATGGACGCGCCGGCGAGGCCTACAACGTGTGCTCGGGCCGTGGGGTCAGCATCCGCGAAATGCTCGATCTCCTTCTCGCACGGTCGGAGGCCGAGATCGAGGTCGGGGTCGATCCCGCCCGCCTGCGCCCCGCCGACATCCCGATGCTGGTGGGTGACGGCTCACGCTTCACCGAGGTCACCGGATGGCGACCGGAGATTCCGTTCGAGCGGACTCTCGAGGATCTTCTCGAGTGGTGGCGGTCGGAGGTCAGTGATCAGAAGAAAGTAATCGGTGATCAGTGACCAGTGATCAGTGATCAGTGACCAGTCCGCACTCACTCTCCCTGTGTTCGTTCTGATGACTGATCACTGATAACTGATCACTTGCTCGCCATCGGCGATGGCTTGAGTCGGAGCAACCGCCGTGGCAAAGTCTTACGTAAGGGGGACGATCCCAATGGACATGGACCGGATCAACCGGATCTCACAGTGGGCCTACGACACGAGGGCGATTCTCGGCCGCTTCCACCTCTGGCTGGAGGACGTCGACGTACGGCTGACAGGCGAGGGCGGCACGGAGAGCTGTTCATTCGTGGGGGGATCATTGGAGCGCGCCTTCGTCGCGGCAGCCGCGGTCACTGCCCTCGGCACCCGCCTCTTCGGTCAATGGGGCGAGGGCGCCGATCTCGACAAGGCGGGCATCAACCGGGTCAAGAAGGATGCGGACGCGGTTTCCGCCTATGCGTTGTCGGAGGCCCTGTGGTACCTCACGCGCAGCCTCCCCGAAAACCACGCGGTGATGATTTCCCTCGGTGAGGGCCTCATGCCCAAGGCTGGAGAGACCCCGGAGATGGGCTCGAATCCTCTGCTCGGATTTGGTCGGGTTTACGCACGACCCCAGGTGGCGCGATTTCTCGACCACCGCGTGCACCGACTGGTCAACGATCCCGATTACGAGTGGCCGGAGTTCTGGCTCGATCTGCAGACCGCCGGCATCACCGTCTGGGGAGCGGCGGTGGACACCCTCGAAAACACCT
>PVMK01129338.1_pt1 | contig 20810 bp, 16 predicted proteins | sample 1853481 | NCBI WGS metagenome assembly PVMK01 (sample SAMN08533507, study PRJNA380276) | Marine sediment metagenome, whole genome shotgun sequencing project.
CGAAGTATACAATTTTAGAAAAGCCAAAATTTGTTATATTCGTTTATGAAATTTACAGATAGCAGAATTTATCAGAAGGGTGTAAGAGGGGCACTAAGTGTAAAATAATTCCGCCAAAATTTGGGTTGGCCACAAATTGTGTTTTAAAATTTTAATTTTTTAATTGATAGTTTTTTAACTTGTGATAAAATTTATATAATAACTCATTGGGAGTTATCGGCAGAACTTCCATAAATTTCACCTTGGGGCGGCTCATATGGGTCGCCCATTTTGTTCCTAAAGACTTTTGAATAACAATCTCCAACATAGAAAGAACTTTTACTTTGTTAAACAATTCCGAAAATCACAGATAATAGAGTCCCAAAAAAGATGAAAAAAATAATAAACTAAAGAAAAAGATCTCAAGGGACAATATAAAGTGTATGATGCAGTTAATTATCGAGTGTTTTGCTGAGATGAGATAATGTCAGAATTACATATCATTATATTAGTTTGCATAGCTGTAATTTTTTTTGTGACCTATCTGCTTATTGGTCTATTGTCAAAAGTAATTGGATCATCAAAAGCTTCCTATTCAAAAACTATAAACGAGTTAGAACAAGACAGATCTTTCAAGTTGTAAGTACCTCCATTAATCTTTCCAATTTTCTCCCCATCCTTTCCACCACCTATCAAAATCTTTGAATTTTCAGTATGAAAATCATTGCTGCTTAAAAATTGCTGAAGATACAAGACTATAAAACGAAGGGCATCATTCCGAAAAAAGATAAAGCGCCAACCTATAATGACCGATATTAACATAAGAACAGAATACTTGGGTCTATTTTACAATGAGAACCGAATTTATCTATATCAAAAATTCGCTTTTAAATTTTTATAGAAAGGTCCCGCTATATTACTATGCGGATAATGGCGAATGTGTTCTGTATAAACCAGCAGGGATTACCATAAAAGAAATGCGAATCAAGAAAAAGCTTTTGCCTAAAAAGCTTTATATTAAACAAAAATCTAAGGTTGACGCCATTAAAGAAGTTCAGAAAGGTTATAATAATGAATTAAAAGACAGTATAAAGCGCAATGATTTGAATAGCATACGAAGTATTCTGCATAATATCGTGGAAGTAACATTTGAAGAACCGATCAGCGGAAGTCTGGAGGGAATTAGAAATACAGTAAATATCTTAGTCAATGAATATACAGAAGATTTTAATATACTTATTCGCTTATTAGACTTAACAGTGAGGGATTATACCACCTTTATCCACTCTGTAAACGTTATGGCCATGGCATTGAGTTATGCTTCTTACGTCAATTACGGCTCATCGCAAAAAAAACTTTTGGGACTATCAGCATTGCTGCATGATATTGGAAAAGCAAGAATTAATCTGGATCTTCTTACAGCACCAAGAAAATTAAACGAAGAAGAGTTTATGGAAATTCAGAAACATACGGTTATTGGATATAATATTTTGAATAAATGCCAATTTCGCAATGATAAAATCAAAACAACTGCGCTTCAGCACCACGAAAAATTAGATGGAAGCGGCTATCCTTCAGGAAGGACTAACATAGATGAATTCGCACAAATAGTGTCAATCATTGATTGCTACGAAGCGCTTACCAACTACGAGAGAGTCTATCGGAGTGCGATGAAGCCATTGGGTGCACTTGAGCTTATCCAATCTGAGATTGTGGATGCTGGGAAATTCTCGAAACAAATATTCAAAGATTTTGCATATTCTCTTTTGCAATTTTATGATTCACCAAAAAAATACATAAGCGCTCAACCAACAGCGTAGATGCACATAACTGCTAATATCCAATCTTTGTTTAATTTAAACATGACGACATGTTATTTACATTCAGACAATTTAAATCAAGTTGAACCAACAAGGTTATAGTATCAAAAAAAATTATGGATAATTGATTATGAAAAATTTCATTTTGAGCAAAATTCTGTTACATGTAGAATCTTTTCCTGGTCTGCCAAAAACAGGTGTTAAATTGATGGGCGTTCTTGATGAACCAAATGCCTCGTTGGCTCAAATAGAAAAAATTTTGAATTATGATCCAGGGCTTACCGCAAATTTTCTCAAGCTTGCAAATTCTCCTTATTTTGGCATACCCTCGAAAGTTAGTTCCGTGAAACAGGCAATTGCATTGTTGGGCATCAACAGACTTAAACAAATTGTACTTGCTACCTCTACGAGTGCAGTTCTGGACAAGGCAGTGCCGGGTTATGATTTGCAACCTGGATAACCTTGAATCTGTGAGTATTAACTATGCCGAGCTTCAAGGCGCTAACCTCTGTGAAGCGAATCTTGAAAATACAAACTTTTTGCAAACCGACCTCCGCGAGACAAATTTTCAGTCTGCTAATCTCCAAAGAGCCAACCTCAATGGAGCCAACCTTCAAGGTGCTAACTTAAAAAATTGTAATCTTCGAGCAGCCAATTTGCAAGGGGCTAATCTTGAGGGAACAAAATTTGAAGAATCGATTGTTAGAAGTGTCACTATTGATAAAAACAATGTTCCCAGGCTTCCAAAAAATATTTTAGAAAAATACGAAAGAACATTTCTTGTTGTGTGACTTTGAAAATGGAAGCAGCTGTATTTTCGTTCAAACTAATCTTCAATTCTTAGATTGAAAAAATTTTAATCAGCGCAAAATTGTACTATGCCGAGAAATTATTAAAGATTTTAACCAAATATGACGATATCTAATTATAATTATACAAAATTTTTCAAACCGGAAATCCAACTTCAGAAATTCCTTGCACTGTTTTTAAAGGAAAATTAAAAATGCTGGATGCGCATAAAAATATCATCTTCTCCAAGCTTGAACTCAAACTAAAAGAGGCAAAAACCTTTCATTCTATGGGATTATACAACGAAGCCCTTAGCTATTACCAACAGGCACTTACATTAATCCCGGATCAGGACAAAAAGCGCTTTAATGCCATACAAAACAAGATAGATCAAATACAAAAAGAACTGGCGGATTTGGAAGATAGCGAAAGCCAGGAGATTTCATCTGATGATGTTGTGACTATAAAAAACTCTATGGCACATGATGACGACGCGGCTTCAATAGTCGATAAAGCCGTCGCTCTTAAGGAACTTGGCCTTATAAAGGAGGCAGTTGATGAATATGAAAAATTGCTTCAATCTAAAAATTTAATAAAAGTTTGCCAATTAAATCCTAATTTTTCACTTATTGAAACAATCAAAGACTATTTAGTCTGTCTTCTGGAAACAAACTCTTCTCAGGAAGTTGCAGATCAAGCAGATAAAATCATATATAAACATAACCTAAACGACCAAGACCTTGCCCTTATTCAATTCTGGCTCGGCACTGAGTTGGAAAAAAGGAATCTGCGAGATCAGGCACTTGAGCTATACGAGGCTGCTGCCAAAATCGATCCGGAAAATGTGCAAATCAACAATAAACTCAATACGCTAAAGTCAAATATCACAAATAGTTCAAGATACGATTACTTGATAAAAAACAAATTGGTCACCACCAACCAACTGAAGGAAGCTTTGGAAATATCAAAAAAGATAAACAAAAGTGTCGAATTTGTTTTAATAGATCGTTTTAAAATCAAAAAAGAAAAAGTAGGAAAGTCACTTTCATCATATTACGGTTGCCCATTTAGAGAATTTGATCCAGAATTTCCGGTGCCCTTTGAACTGATTAAAAACTTAAAAAAACCTTTCTTAATTAATAGTTTATGGCTGCCTATATCATGGGATAAAACCGGCATAGAAATCCTAATTGATAATCCTCGGGACCTTCAAAAATCGGATTATGTAAAAGCTTTGATGAACGATCAAAGGATTAATTTTTCAGTTGGCATCAAAGAGGATATAGAAAAATACATCAATCATTTTTTCAATCCAAAAGAGGAAAAAGTCAGTGAAGATTTTCTGGAAAACTTGGATGACGTTATTCCAGATATCGCTTTTGAAGAGGAGGAAGAAATTGAGGAAGATGTTACTGGTATGGATGAATCATCGAGCCAGGTGGTCAAGTTTGTGGATCAGGTTCTGGTGACCGCATTTCGCAATAAAGCATCTGATATCCACGTTGAACCTTCGCTCATCACCCGCAAGACAACCATTCGATTTCGGACCGATGGGGTCTGCCATGAATATATTCAGGTCCCCAATGCCATGGCGCCGGCAATCGTTTCGCGCCTGAAAATAATGGCTGATCTTGACATCGCCGAACGACGTCTGCCCCAGGACGGGAAAATAAGGTTAAAGCGCAAGGGCATACCGGAATTTGAACTTCGCATGTCCACCATGCCCACGGCCGGCAGATTTGAGGACGCGGTGTTGCGAATTTTGACTAAATCCGGATCGCTAAAACTGGATGAAATCGGGTTGAATGATCGGAATTTACAAGTTTTAGAACGGGTTATTATGCGGCCGTATGGTTTAGTTCTTTGCGTCGGTCCCACCGGTTCAGGTAAAACCACGACGTTGCATTCCGCCCTGGCGCATATCAACGAACCCGGTGTCAAAATATGGACCGCAGAGGACCCGGTCGAAATTACCCAGGCCGGATTGCGGCAGGTGCAGGTGAAACCTAAAATTGGTCTGGATTTTGCGAGGATCATGCGGGGTTTTCTGAGGCTTGACCCGGACATTATCATGATCGGTGAAATGCGGGACCGCGAAACGGCCGCAACAGCGATTGAGGCTTCCTTAACCGGCCATCTGGTGCTATCCACCCTGCATACCAACAATGCCCCGGAGACCTTAACCCGGCTGCTGGATATGGGGATGAACCCGCTGAACATTGCAGATTCCTTTCTGGCGGTGCTGGCGCAGCGGCTTGTGAGAAGATTGTGCTCCGATTGCATCGAAACCTACCACCCGGACCAGGAGGAATTTGACTATATCATAGCGGATTACGGGGAAGAACCCTTCCAAAATCTGGGCGTGGAGTATACTTCCGACTTTGAGCTCCATCGGTCTTTGGGTTGTGAAAAATGTAACGGATCCGGCTATAAAGGCCGCCTGGGCATTCATGAACTCATCGAAGGCACGCCTGAAATTAAAATTTTGATCAAAAAGCAGGCAACTTCACAGGATCTGGCAAAACAGGCGATCAAAGACGGCATGAGCACTCTGAAGCAGGACGGTGTCCATAAAGTTTTTGAGGGGGTCACCGATATGAGTGAGGTTCGTCATGTTTGTGTGACATAAGTTAAAGTGGCAAAACCTATCCTTAATTTGCCATATTCGTTCTAATTTGAATAATTTTATGCAAAATAATTTAGCCATAAAAAAAAGTATCACTGAACAGATTGCAAACGGTTCAATTCGAATTAATTCCACAAAAGAGTTTGAACGACTTCTTAAGCTTTTCCCAAGTGATCCTAAGCTTATAAAAGCATATGCAGATTTGCTGTCGAAAGAAAATTTTCTTGATTCTGCCTTAAAACTTTACCGGAAAGCAGCCATACTCTTTATAGATTCCGGCAATATGATAGATGCTGTTGTTTCAAAAATTCGACAATGGAAGATTGCAAAACCTACCTACCAAGATGCGCGGCTATTTTTTGCAGCGCTACATGAAGCAAATTTTTCAAGGTCACTTCTTGCTATTTTCTTTGAAAAACTTTCGATTCCGGAAATGTTTGCAATTATGATGCTGTTTGATGTCATCGAATTGCCTGCTGGTCAAATGGTCAGTAAAGCTGGCGAAAGAGAAAAAGATTTAAATCTTATTGTACAAGGCACGTTTAAGAAGACGGCCTATGAACCACAAAAAAGTAATGATGAAACAATCTTTAAAAAATCGACTTTGATGCTAACTAAAAACCATTTCTTTGGCAGAATCTTTCCTTTTGATAAAGAAAATTATTCTAAATCTTATATTGAATCTGAAAGCCAAGCAGAGCTGATCACAATTTCCAAAAAGAGTTTAAAGCAGATTTGCAAAAAATATCCTACTGTTGAAATTGCTATAAAGGGACTTTACGAATTTGAATCAACGGTCAGCAAAAAAGATCAGTACAAAAGGATGCAAAAAGGAGGAAGGTATAAGCTGCCGATAAGGATGTCGCTTGAAATTTATCCCAAAACTTCCTTTAATTACCCGATAATTGTTGAGGGATATTCCAAAGACATTTCTATTGGTGGCACATGTGTTGTTTTAGATGAAAAAGATATGGATGTTCATTCCAGCATTGCTTCTTTTCACAAAAGCACTAAAGATGCAAAAGTCAAAATAAGCATGAGCATAGAGGCATTAAAACTCAAAGTTTCGGGTAATATTGTCTGGACTCAAAAGATTCATGTAAATGGAAAACAAACACTTGCATTGGGGATAAAATTTGATGAAATGTCCCCTAAATTCCAGGGCATGTTGTTCGCCTTTGCCGACAATTTAGGTGTTTGATTAACTTACAAAAGTATTTTTCGATTCAAAGATTTAGGTCAAAATAAAATATTGTTAAAATCTGATTTTCTCCTTGGTCTGCATTGCCGAATTTTGTCATTTAAAATGACAAATATTGCTCTCCATTTAGTTATTAAAACTTCTCCTTTAATCATAACTCCCTGTAAATATGCTGATTCTTTGAAAACCACTTGATCTGGTGTGATTCTTGCTTAACAAAAGACTACCTTTTAAGATAGTTTTATTTTTTATTCCAAATCTTAATAAAAATGGGGGAGGGCAAAATGATAAGAACAAAAAGCTTGCCAATTTTATTAATCATTTTTTCTATTGTTATACTTTCACCGGATTTTTCAGAAGCGATTTATACTCAAGGACATGACTTTGGTAATGTAGAGTTAGGCTCTACCCAAACAACTTTAGTGAGCATATCAAATCTTGACAATCTGACTGTTGTACTAACCGGGGTTACATTTGCTCGTGATGGCTGCAGTGACTTTTCAGTTGTGAAATTGCCGGAATCAATGGCCATCCCACCAAATGAAAGCGTAAATTTTGAAATTGGTTATTCACCTTCCTTTATTGGAGAATGCTCAGCTACTTTGAGGATCTACAACGGATCTCCAATGCCGTCCAACGAAGTTACCTTCACCGGTGCCGGGGTTGAGCAAAAGCCCGAGCCACCAGAACCTGAGAATATATCTCAGCTATTGTTGGAAAAACTTCAAAAAATAATAGCCTATACAAATGAAAGCTATACATATCAAGCTTTCAAAAGCTATGAGCAGGACAAATTGTCCGAAAGGCGCCTGAAAGCCTTTAAAAAAATGCTGGTCGTAAGTTACCATCTTATCGAAAATGGCCATTTTGAAGCTGCCCATAATAAACTTAGAGAGATTTACAAAAAAGTCGATGGCAAACCTGAATCAAACGATTTTGTCTCATCCGAAAAAGCAGCACAATTAGCTTTAATGATTCATGATTTAATTGCCAGCTTCGATTTTCAATACAAACAGGTAAAAAAATCAAAAAAAATATGACGGCTTATAAATGTATTGCAAAAGCTAAGCTTATTAATTTTGTATAAACATCAGATTTTGGTTCTGCCGTCTTTAATCGGCTCGCTCTAAGTTACATGCTATGCAATATGCTGTATAGAGTTAGAAGTTAATTAAACATGCGATTGCGGTTGATGTAAATACAACCCATTACAGTAACCCTATATAAATTATAATTTGCGAATCTGTTTTCAAGGAAATGAAAAACAAAAACAATATGTGAATTGTCGATTCCGTAACGCAATACGAAAAATAGCTGAATGATGGATTGCGGCTATAAATCCAACCTTTCGAAAAAGTTCACCTTCCGTTCGTTAATCCTAAGTTTTTCGCACTCTTTCAATTATTCGGTTCAGGCACGGTATCCACTCGCGCCAAGATAAGTCCAGATCGATGGGATTGGATTTAGGTCCATGAAATTCGATGATGTTACCCAGTGGGTGATCGCACACCGTGAGAATCCCACTTGACCAAAGCTTAGCCAGCAGGTCAATAGTGAAATCCGCGGGTAAGCCCGGTAACGGGAGTCCGAAGCCGGATTTAGCGAGACTGCAGGCTGTGTGACCGAGCCCCGAAATCGTGCACATAGTGGTCTTAGGATGGCTTCCGGGAAACTGGGAGCGAAAGCCGACGTTTTGTGTATAACGGAAGGCAACAGTACTGATTGCGATACGGCGAGCGATCAGGACACCACCGGGGTCTGCGAGCAGGGCATGTAGTCAAAGGGGTAACCTGGGAACTTGGGAGATCCGAATGTTTCCTTGTACAACACGGTTGGGGGTAACCGTCCATTGGGTAAAACTCCCGGCTCTGAGAAAGAGAGCTCCAGCTTTTCAGAGAGTCCGCAAGGAACTACGAATAAAGAAGAGCAATACAAGGTATCAGGTGAGGACAGCGAACAGCGAACGAGCCTGAGATGGACATTCGGAAGTCTTAGCTGACCATAGTACCGAGGGTCAGAGTTTTCTGACCGATAAGGTGGGGAACCGAGGTCCAAGGGACCCACTGCAGGGAAGGGGAAGCCGGGCATAACGTTTTTCTGGGAGGAAAGATGGGAGATACTTCGAGATCACAAACTATCTCAACAAAACTCCAGAAGATTGCAGAGCAGGCTAGCAGCCATCCAGAGATGGTATTCACCACGCTGGCGCATTTAATTGATGTGGACTTTTTACGTGAAGCCTATAACCGGACGCGCAAAAACGCAGCGGCAGGAGTCGACGGGGTGACGGCAGCCGAATATGGCGCCAATCTCGAAGAGAACCTGCGGGATTTGTATGAGCGTATGCGCAGTGGGCGTTACATTGCCCCGCCGGTGAAGCGCACTTGGCTGGACAAGGATGGTGCCGGCAAGCGTCCGATCGGCGAACCGACCTTTGAGGATAAGATCGCCCAACGGGCAGAGGTGATGCTTTTGGGAGCTATTTATGAACAAGATTTTCATGATTTCTCCCACGGCTTTCGCGAAGGCCACAGCCAGCACCAAGCATTGCAGCAGCTTTGGCAGCAGTGCACACGGATGAATATCGGCTGGATAGTAGATGCAGATGTAAGTGGATTTTTCGACAACTTAGATCACAGCTGGCTGCGAAGGATCATTGAGCAGCGGGTCAATGATGGAGGAGTACTGCGGCTGATCGGCAAATGGCTGAAGGCCGGAGTGCTTGAAGAGGAAGTGGTAACGTACCCCGAGAAGGGAACTCCTCAAGGGGCAGTTATCTCACCACTGTTAAGCAATATATTCCTGCATCATGTACTGGATGATTGGTTTGTACGGGAAGTTCAGCCTCGGTTAAAAGGGCGTTGTTTTCTGATCAGATATGCCGATGACTTTGTTATTGGCTGTGAATGGGAAGAAGACGCTCGCCGGGTGATGAACGTTTTACCGAGGCGCTTCGGGCGCTTTGGGCTGACCATTCATCCTGAGAAGACGGTGTTGACGCGGTTCAGCAGACCCAAAGGCAGGGGAAACTCAGCCACTGGGAGAGGTACATTTGATTTTCTCGGATTTACCCATTACTGGGCCAAGTCACGTCGGGGGTCGTGGGTGATTAAGCGCAAGACGCGGAAAAAGAGTCTGAGGCGGTTTTTGAAGGCTTTATGGGTGTGGCTTAGACGCAATCGCCATCTATCGCTGAAAGAGCAACACAAAATGCTATGCATTAAACTCCGTGGTCACTATCAGTACTACGGCGTTATCGGTAACATCCGGTTGCTTAGCAAGGTTGTCCATCAAGCGAGACGATATTGGCGGTATTGGTTGAGTCGACGATCCCATAAAGGCTACATAAACTGGGGAAAGTATGTGGACTCTATTCTTAACAAATTTGCGCTTCCCGAGCCTAGAATCTACCACCACAGCTGAGCTAGTTTGCGGGGCAGCAAAGTTATGCGCCAAACGGGCTATCGCCTGTTGGCTTCTAATCTGGTTAAAAGGATTAGAACCGAGGAACCGGATGAGGTAGTCCTTCACGTCCGGATCTGTGGGGGGTGCGCCGGGTAACCGGTGCATCTACCCGGAATTTTGATACCATGCAAAATATTGAAGATTTGATTATGCATGATGCAATTGGGGGTATAACAGATACAACTCTTTTTTAGATAATTTCAAGATATCGCTAATTGGTATCATGCTATGTTTCTGATAAGTAATCTGCAATCTTTGATTCAAATATTCGTTACCCTATATTTCTTTATACCTTCATTAATTTTCAGTCGGACATTTCAGCACTTTTTCCCCTTAAGATTTCTTATTTCTTACCGATATTAATAAATACAAACGATAAATTTTTGCACATAAAATAGCAAGGCATCTAATATCTTTGATATCGTTTAAAAGATTATCCAAGGCGTTTTGCTCAAGCGCTAGATTCAGCAAATTTTGTTAAACTTTTTAATAGCCACTATAAAATTATTTTACAATTTATAGAAAAATCGTCGACTAATTTTTCAAGTCAGTTCTATGTCGGAACAAATTTGACCATAATGATTTAAATTATAATTTCGTTTGGTTTCAATTGTTTATGAATAACCAAAATGGCTATTTGTATGAGTTCTAACATCTTTGCAAAAAGAGTGCGCTAGTTTGGCATAAGGCTTGCTCAACAACAAAGCAACGGAGCTAAAAAATGAAAAAACAAAACGGTTTCACGATATACGAACTTTTAACGGTAATTGCCATCATCGCTGTTTTGGCGGCTATTGCCACCCCCAACATTATTTCCTGGCGCACTGAAGCCAAGTTGCGCGGTGCTTCAAATAATCTTAGAGCAGATCTGCAGATGGCCAAATTGAGGGCTTTGCGCGAAAAAGCAATTGTTGCACTCGTATTTACTGCCAATGGTTATACGATCTTTTTAGATAATGGAGTCAGTGCAGGTGACTGGAACCTGGATGCCGACGAATCGCTTTTAAGAAACCGACAGCTTCCAGCCGGTGTGACCATTGCTTTACCCACGACCTTCGATGATCCTAATAATCGCACCCGATTTAATGGCAGAGGCTTTCCTGATCCTGCAACTTTAGATGGTGGAGGGCTGACCGGTACGGTCACACTTCAAAATTCAGGGGGCGATCAAATGCAGCTTACCATTAACAGGCTCGGACGAATTAGCGACACTTAGAGATTTAATCAAAATGGAATGTTGATATGAGCTTTGAAAAAACAATAGCGGGGCATGTTTTTAAAGAAAAGAAGGGCTTTTCCCTGATCGAGCTACTTGTCGCTATGGTGATTATGTCTGTCGTTTCATTGGCAATTTATGGTGTGTTTTCAGTTTCCAGCCGAAGTTACACCACCCAGGGTGTTACCGCCGATGTACAGCAAAGCGTGCGAGCGGCTATGGAAGTGATGCTGCAAGATATCCGTGCGGCAGGCCTTGATCCAACGTCAAGTGGTAATTTTGGTATCGAGTTGGCCGAGGCTGCAAAACTGCGGTTTACCTCTGACAGCATCGATGCAGGAATATTTAACGGAGTATTAGACAGCACAAACTCCGAACGCATTACTTATGTACTTGTCGGCACCCAGCTTGATCAGATCCTGTATGAAACCACAGCTAGTGAAGACAACGGGCCTTTGATCAGTGATGTGCAAAATTTAGCCTTTACCTATTTTGATGCTGACGGCAATGACCTGGGCAGTCCCGTACCTGCTTTGCAACTTGCAGATATTCGAACCATTAACGTTTCGATCACCGTTGAGGAGCCTGCCGGACGCGATGGATCGGTTAGCCGTACATTGACCAAGCAGGTCAAGTGCCGCAACATGGGCCTATAATTTAGGAGAGCGTTTATGCTTCAAACACAGTCAAATAAGAAAAAAATGCAAATGGACATTAAGGGTTTTACCCTCATAGAAGTTCTTATTGTCATGGCAATTTTTTCCATCGGCATTTTAGCTGTCGCTGCCATGCAGATGACCTCTACCAAGGGCAATGCTTCTGCCAGAAGGATCACCGAAGCAACTGCGCTGGCAGAAAACCAGATAGAAAATCTGATGCAGCTTTCTTATGATCACGCTGACCTTAATCCGGCAAATAACCCTCATCCCGGCCCCCAGGGGGGTCCATATGCCATGACTTGGAATGCCACTGAAATCGATTTGGATGCAGACGGAAACAACGATTCTAAGACTGTCGATGTCACGGTAAGCTGGAGCTATGGAGGAGACCGCAATGTCTCAATACAGTACATTAGGCCCGAATTTTGATAGGGAGGATATGATGCAAGCATTAAACCTACCGTTAAATAATCAAAGAGGATCCATGATTGCTGTTGTCATCATGATTTTAGCTCTTCTGACACTTTTTGGAACTGTGGCGATCACAACCTCTAACACCGAGCTGCAGACTGCAAGCAGTGAACAAATATTTAAACTGGCCTTTTTTGCCGCTGAGACCGGATTAACCTATGTGGAGCAAAATCCTGATTTTTACCATGAACAAAATATTACCGCGGGTGGTTCACTGAGCTTTCCAGACCCTGATGATAGTACGGTTAAGAATAATTTGGGGTCGCTGCAATCTTTTAACGGAACGGTGGGATATTTAGACTCTTCAACGCCCCCCCGGGGTTCAGGGTATGAGGTCGGAGCTTACACCGCTCACAATTATCGGATAATTAGTGATGGCTTTGGCCCGCGCGACTCAGGGATACAGATTGAAGCCGGGTTTTATCGGATTGGTTTTTAAATATTAAAAAAGAGAGCAATGGTTATGAAAAAAACAACTTTTATCTTATTTGGCGCTCTATTCGTTATGTGCAGTCTAATTTTTATGGGCAACACCGCACATGCCAGCGGCGACAGCTGCATGTTTGAAGTAACAGAAGATCAGATGCCGCCCAAGGTGATCTTTTTACTAGATAACGGTGTGGCGATGACCCACGCCACCTGGCACAAAGACTTTGATGACAGCGTAGATTATACTCCGCAATATGATGGCTCTATGGTCTGGATTGCAAGTGTAGAAAATTATCATAATAATGATCCTACACAGCATTTTGCAATTGGTGAGATCGTAGAGGGCTTTGATTCCTTTGCTATCGCTACCGTTGTATCTTCTAACTGGACCCGCCCCGCCCATGCCGAGATAATACTTTCTAATGTCTCTGGAGTCTTTAACGATAACGAAAAGATCATCGGACAATCAAACCCTGATCATCAGGCCGATCTGATCGGAAATCTTCAAAGCAATGCTGGTATACCAAAAGAAGTAGTTGAATACGGTGCCGATGGCAACGGGTTTTTCAATGAAAATGGCTACGGCATTTTTAAAACCGGAGGGTCCTATTATCTGGTACCGGTTGGGGAAGATTTAGAGTTAGATACAAGCATAAGATTTGAAGAGACCGGTGCCAGGGCATCTGCCACATGGACAATTAACGGCAAAACTATCACCCTGCCCCCTGAAGCCTCATCAAGCAAAGATGAAAACGACATTATCGATAATGCCGGGTTTTTCCGGTATTCTAAAAATTACCTAAACTGGCTTTTTTTCCATAAAGCACCTCTCGACTCAAATAATGATGGTGTGGATGATATTGTGTTGTCCGGTAAAAGCCGTTTTTATTATGCTAAACAGGCGCTTTTAACCGTTGGCAAGAATACATCCAATAAGGCCCAATTTGCTATTCACACATTTTCCTCAACTGCTAGTGGCGCAACCAATGTGCAGCCACTCGGAGATGTTGTATCAAGTCTGGGAGAATTTGCGGCAGATAATGTTTTAGACCCTAACTATGTTAACAACATCAACAACCTGCAAACTGTGATTTACTCCCCGCTTGCGGAAGGGTTGGCCTCAATCGGAGGCTATATTGATTCAAATTCTATTGGTGCCCTTGATTCCACAAACTATTGTGAGAAAGTATTTGTCATTGTGATATCGCCGGGTTTGTCCTCAGAGGATAAAAGCGATTCAAACCAGGCCATTCCAGGCACTTTAGTAGATTTTGACGCAGACACAACCGATGGCTTCGGCGTAAACGGCAACGGTCAAGGCACACTTACTGTGGATGGCACTGATCACACCATTTTGACTAAATATAATGGATCCACTTATCTTGATGATGTGGCCCACTATTTTTTCACCCATGACATGAGAGTGTCTAATGACACCATGAATGGCTGGCAAAATGTCATGACATATACTGTGGGGTTTATGGCATCTGCCGAAAGCCGGGTGTTTTTGATCAACACCTCAAACAATGGAAACGGCAATCCAAATTTAACTGTCAGCACCCATCCAGAATATGGCAAATACCATTTTGAAACCAAGACTGCAGCTGGTCTCTCACAGGCAATACTGGATGCTGTCAACGCTATTATATCACGACCCACCACCTTTGTTGCACCGGTTGTGCCGGTAACCCGCACCACCAGTGGTGATAAAATCTACATGGCCTTTTTTATACCGTCAGAGGATAATAATTTTTGGCAAGGCTATGTTAACAAATTTGGCCTAAACGCCCAAAACGAAATCGTCGGTGCAGACGGCAAGGCCGCCACATGGGCAAATGGCGCAATGAGGGAAGACGCAGTGCCTATTTGGTCAACCAAAGACTGGGCGAATACTGCTCACACCGCCCGAAACATTTATACCTATCTGGGAGCCAATGTCGATCTGACTGCCTCAGAAAACGAGTTTAACACAACAAATCTGACTGATCTTCTCCTTGGCTATCCCACTGATATCACCGTAAACGGCAGCGCAGTTGATGGGATAGATAAAGTCGTCAATTATGTTCGCGGCGCTGATGTTTTAGATCAGGATGAGGACACGGATACAGGTGAAAATAGAGACGTTATCACCGGTGATGTGCTTCACAGTGAACCTCTGGTGTTTACTTACCATTATGCGAGCAGCCCTGCTAAGACGATGGTTTTTTTTGGCGCAAACGATGGAATGCTGCACGCGGTATTAGATCAAACCGACCCCGATATCGCCGTATCTGGCGATGAAACCCATTTCGGCACGGAAGCATGGTCCTTTATTCCACCGGATCAGTTAATCCGCTTAAAATATATGATTGAAGGCAGCAGCCACATGGAATTTGTAGATTCCAGTCCAAAAATTTACTTTCATGATGAGGACAAAGACGGATTGGTTGATCCAAGTGCTGGGGATAAGGTCATCCTTGTTTGCGGTGAAAGGAGAGGAGGTTCAAGCTATTTTGCGTTAGATGTGACTGTTCCAGATGCACCCAAATACATGTGGAGAATCGGCAGTGGCAACGATAACACAATTATCACCTACGATGACCGGACGCTTGACTTCGGTGTCAATAACTGGGTGGGTGGCCTGACAACTGCAATGCATAACGACTATGTGAGTGGTGATATGACGGTCGCTCCTTTTGTGTGGGGCCAAATTGTATCTTCGATCACAACGGGTTTACAAACTGGTATTTTGGAGCTTGCTAACATAAGGAGGCATGCCGGCGGCACCTTTGAAGATGGCGATACCTTAACCCTTTGGGATGGGGCCGATGCCTGGAACGACGCTGCGCAGGTTGTGGGCAACGAACTCGTACCGGATGTATTTATCCCGGAGCTTGGTGAGAGCTGGTCGGTACCGCAATTTGGGCTCGTAAAAACCTCTGATTCTGATGCAGATAACGGAACAGCGGTGTTTTTTATCGGCGGTGGCTACAGTGAGTACAACTCTGCGGGAAGAGCTGTCGTTGCTGTTAATGCGTTTACCGGTGAAGTGGTTCGAAAATTTACAGATGTTACTTCATATACCACCGATACTGCTCATACCACCGACACCGACATCTATTACAGTGTTGCCAGCACTGTGAAGGTTATCGATGAAGATAACAATGGTTTTGTGGATAAGGTCTATGTGGGGGATCTTGGCGGTCAGTTGTGGCGCATCGGGCAAGTGTCGGTTGATTCGGGCGGCACGCCTTTGAGTTTTCCGGACTGTGATGAGAACATCAATAACTGGACAGGGCAGATCTTGTTTACGGCACCGACATATGTTGTTGATTCAGTCACCTACACAAGAAAATTTTTCTATTCACCCAGTGTAACCTTGGAATACGGCTACGACCTGGTATTTATAGGAACCGGCGATCGGGAGGCTGCCTGTGATACGACCACCGGAGCAGACCGAATATACGGTCTAAAAGATACCCATGGCTCAACCACCTTAACCGAAACCGATTTGGTCGATGTTACCGATCCGTCTTCAACAGCACCGAATTTGGATCATACAAATGGGGATGTGGATTTAAATAGCCAATATGATCAGGGTTGGTATATTGCTTTGGTGGATCAAAGCGCAGCAGCAGTAGGTGAAAAGGTGCTGGCAAAAAGCACAGTCTTTTATAAGACCTTGTATATAACCACCTTTACACCCAACAACCACCCCTGCCTGCCTGGTGGAGAGGGAAGACTTTATGCTGTGGATTACAAAACAGGCGGGGCGGTGTTGTTTTTGGGCATCGATATCGACGGTGATGGTAATGCGGATTTAACGCGAAGTGTAGCCATCGGCGGCGGCATTCCTTCAAAACCGGTAATGGTTGTCACAAAAACCAGTCGAAAGCTTTTTATCTCTATCGGCAGCACAACTCCCGAGGCGACAAGTGAAGTACTTGATGCAGGGGTTATACGTATAGATCCGCTTGGGCCAACCAAAAACTTTTTCTTAATATATTGGAGACAGCTTTTTAGCTAGCCATGGTAAATCCATTATTTAATAACTTAAACTGCGGAACCGAAATTGGCCAAACTGTATATTTGCATATTTGATCGAAAAATTAGCTTGATGCAGAAGAAGCTTTTTATAGGAAAGATATAATGAAAGGCAAATTTTTACACCAAAATCAAAAAGGCTTTACGCTAATCGAGTTGCTTTCTGTTATGATCATAATGGGTGTTATGGATTCGGTAGCTGCAAAAAGAGTTGACTTCATAACAGATACCGCCGCTGCACAAGCTTTAGAATTGGCGGTAAAAGAGCTAAATATAAGAGAAAGTCTTACCTGGACCAACATTAAATTGTCTAAAGATGGCTGGGCAGATGACAGCACTGTGTTTGCTGCGGTGGACACCGATATCGGGCCACAATATAATTGGGGACCTAAACCTGATATGATTGATACTTGTCAATAGAGGTTATCCGCCTTCCTTTGTCATGTTAAGGTTTAAAGGAAGTATTATAATTGATATCTCCAGGTCATTGTTAGAGGCGGGATCATTGAAACGACGGTTGATCACTCTGATATTCGCGGGTTGGGTTACCGCATGTCATGGCTTCGTCGTGGAGCTGCCTCTGTCTGAAGTCGGGAGTTAGGTCGTTGCCATATCCCTTAGGGTTTCTCGAGGGTTCTCCTTGACCGTGATCGCGCCCCTATCAATGACCTGGACGTAAATATTTGCTCTTTATAAATAGCTCCTTGTATGATGGCTTTGGTGACGATTCGTTTATTTTGGTATCTTAAGCCAACGGTTGCACCTGCTTTGCCATTGCCCACAAAAAGGCGCTCAGTTCACGGGCAATGGCGGTGACCACCTTTTGCTTGGTTTTGCCCTTGGGCCACCAGTCTTCTGTAGCGGGCACATAAACGCAGCTGGGCCTTCCATGCGATCTGGCAGACCCTGATCAGGCAGACCCCTGCTGGCGTTTGAGCAGCAAGCGACTGACCCGAGCCTGCATCCGGTATGACCCAGGCAGCTTCAACCAGTACTTTTCGGGCATGGCCGTTACCGGTTTTGGTGATACCGCCTCTTTTAATGCTGTCACCACTAGAGTGCTCGGAAGGTACCAGGCCCAGATGGGCCATCAGCTGGGATGGTTTGTCAAAACGGCTCAGGTCTCCCAGTTCTGCAAGCATTGTTACGGCCACGATCAGGGAGACACCGCGTGCAGCCTGCAGGGCAGAGACAATCGGGGCCAAACGCCAAGCGGGCACCAGCTGTCGGATTTGATCGGTGAGCCGCTGACACGGTTAGCTTTCATGAACCGCATCGATATATTCCTGCAGGGCAACTTGCTGTGCCGGGTAGGGCATGGCGATATCGGCAAGCCAGTTAAAATAGGCTTTGGACCATTGAGACTCTGCCGGCGAAGACGACCCTGTTTCTGAGCAAAAAGGCCTTGAGGCGCTGTTTTGCTTTTTTAGCAACCATCACGGCATCTTCCCGGGCACGGGCTCAAATCGCGCATGGCCTCGTCCTGAGCCTCGGGGACATAAACGGCGGTCAGCTCGCCAGCCCGGTGCAAGCGGGCCAACATGGTAGCATCCCGGCGGATCGTTTTTAATACGATCCCCGCTTTTTTTCGGGATCATGGAAGGAGCTGCTACCATGCAGTCAAATCCTTTGGCGGTTAGGTGGCGGTAAATGCCGTAACCGCATGGGCCGGCCTCATAGACAAAATACAGCGGGCTGAGTGGAAACCATTTTACGACAAAACTTGTCCAGCGCATCGCAGATCGTTGGCAATGGTGCCGTAAATCCTGGGTTGCTTTTGGCGCCCCTCATCAATGATGGCAATGGTGATCGTTTTTTTGTGGACATCCATACCGATAAATTTTACAGTGTTCATGGCCTGCCTCCTTGGTTGTGGCTCTGTGTTAAGGGTTATTGAACACCTTTACATAACCCACGTTTGCAAGGAAGGCAGGTCTTTTTTTTAGGCAGCTAGTCAAAAAATTATCATGGGCGAGAATGGGCCCCTAAAAAATGCTCGTCGGAGCCCATGATAATTTTTTGCGGGTTACCGGCTGCTCACTTTCTTAATGTCAATCATTATGTCTAATATATCTGGTGGAAGACTTCATTTTAGATCCACAAAAATTGCACTTTCAAGAATATCTTCGACAAATATGTCAGCGGGTAAATGGCAGTAAAGCACTTTTAGGCTTAAAACCAAAGAAAATGTAATAATGCGTATTTTGGGCGACTAATATTAAGCGCTCTAAAATAAACCGACATCTAATAGAACCATGTCAATAACATCGAAAATCGACCCATCGAAACAGTTAAGCACCATCATTGTCACTGGCAGTTCACAGGAAGGAGTTTTTTATGGCATCATCTGAAGGAATGAGTCTTATAAATAACGATATACCAGACAAAATCAAGATGGAAGTGTCAACATTTCCCAGTATGCCGCGAGTAGGGATTAAGTTGAGGAAGGCTCTACTCAAAGAAAATGACGTATCGATAACTGAAATAGAAGAGATTTTGCGTCACGATCCGGGACTTGCGGCCAATGTTCTTAGGGTGGCTAATTCTGCTTATTTTGGATTATCCACAAAAGTTGGATCTTTGAAGCAAGCAGTTATGTTATTGGGGGTCAATCGGTTTGCCCAAATTGCAGTCAGTGCTTGTATGAGCAAAACTTTGGATAAAGCTGTTGAAGGCTATGACTTATCCCCTGGAGAACTCTGGTTCCACTCAATTGCAGTATCAAATACCGCCGAAGCTTTAACAAAAAATAAAAAATTTGCTGAAACTAATGATGTTTTTACCCCAGCCCTACTCCATGATATGGGAAAACTGATTTTAGGCAAATTTGTAAAAAAAGAGTTGCAAAAAATCGAAAGCATTGCTGCGAAAGGCGTATCTTTGGTTATAGCCGAACATATGGTCTTTGGAACTGATCATGCTGAAATCGGAGCACTAATCTTAGCCAAATGGTCCTTTCCCGTTGATATTGTTAATGCGGTTCGCTGGCACCACAATCCAGAACGTATAAAAAATTCAAACATGCAATTAGATATCGTCTATTTATCTAACCAAATGTGTCAATCTAATGCTGACATTGATTCAGCTAGTGGACAGTTTGCCATGCCATCGTCTGTAGTGCTCAAACGCTTGGGAATTAAGTTGGATCAATATAAAACAATGGCTGAAAAAGCTCACAGCTGGATGAAAAAATTATCTGATACGTTAACCTTTGATTGAAATACATTTTATAGGGAAAATGGTTTGTTTGCGTTTTCATCATTCTTGATGATCACCAAAATTCACATCGGTCATCTAAAATTTTGGCATAATAAACTTAGGTAGATGTAAATTAGTGACAACAGCTATCTGTACGAAACTGTTTCGTGGTAATTACCATGTATCGATGAGTCGAAAGAGGGTCTAAAATATCAGATACCTCTGATTGATATAATTAAAAATTATTGATAAACTGATTCTTAAATCTTATACTTCAAAAAACCATCTCCCCCGAATCATTTATTTCCTAAAACATACTCCATAGTGACGACGGCTATGTCGAGACTCAAAAGTTCATTGTATACACAAAATTGGTGTTCGAAGACTTATTTTTAACATGAAACACCCAGACACAAAAAAGAGCGTCCATCTTTAACCCACATCGCAAGGGGCAGACCTTTCAACTTTCAAACATTATGTATAGGAAGGCACCATCACCTTTCCTGTAAAGCACTTATTTATTGTACCCACAAATATATATATTCAATGTACTTAACAACAAAAATATTTTGTAAATTTTGGATTGCGATACGCAATGTGAAAAATAGCTGAATGATGGATTACGGCTATAAATCCACAGTCCGCAATTCTTTTTTTAGAGTTGTGATTACACTTACAAATATTTATTGGACTAACTTAAGAATGAATACATTTTGCAAATTGTGGATTTGGCGAAGCATGTCTCCACGCTAACAGGCTTCTCTGTTAGCTATTAATAAAACTTTCTAGCTCTATTTGATCTGGATAGTTTCTTGCACCCATCGGAGCTTGTCAAAGAGCTTTGTTGGCTCGCTGGGGGCACCAGCCAAGTTGAAAGTAAGGTTTTAAATTCTTATGGTGGGGATAACGGTGGGGAAAGCAAATTTAGGGCAAG
>PVMK01126219.1_pt1 | contig 20804 bp, 17 predicted proteins | sample 1853481 | NCBI WGS metagenome assembly PVMK01 (sample SAMN08533507, study PRJNA380276) | Marine sediment metagenome, whole genome shotgun sequencing project.
TTAGTTTCTGCGAGCTTCACTTCAAAAGGGTTTTGACCGGGGCTCTCGTTTGGTTGTTCGGACATCAATCTCTCTCCTGACTGCTGCTTGTGGCTATAAGTGATAGAAGAACTTACGTGCTGTGGTCTTCTCCGTATATTCAGTGTTGTGGTAAGGATATGGGAGCTATTTCAAGCACATAACGTAAAGGTCCGTCAACTATTTGACTAAATATAAATCAAACTTGATTTGATGGCGGATTTTCTAACTCCCAATCTGAACGATCCACTTCTCCTGACAAACCAATTAAACCACACAAAAACCACTATACCAGTCCAAATCAAGAGAGGCTTTATCTCCTTTTGCAGCTCTCAGAGTTCGCAAAAACAAAGAGAGCCTGGCAATATAGGCTGCCAAACTCTCTTTATTTTTGGGCACTACTGGTTTCCCCGGAGAAGGGTGGGTATTACACCAGTGTGTCTTCTTATGTTCTTGTTTTTCTTGGAATATTCAGGTTAAAACTAGCGCATCTGGAAAGCCATTACCAGTGCTGCCAGGCCGCCAACAATAGCCAGGATGCCGAAGATGAATGGCAAGGTGAACGAGGCAATGAAAGCGTTGGTCAGCAGGAGTATGCCGAACAGGATGCTCAGGACACCCAGGATGCCAGCTCCCCAGCCTGCGCCCTGGAAGGCCTGGATCAGGCCGATGATGCCGATCGCGACCCCGAAGAAACCGAAAACCCAAACCATAACCGTTGGGACGAGGAACGAAGCCCATAGCGGATACTGGATGATGGCAATACCGGCTAAGATACCGATGATGCCTGAAAACAGCTTCCAGCCCCAACTCGAGCTGTCCAAGAAGATACGCACGATATCGATGATCCCAACGATGAACCAATAGATACCCAGGAATTGGATCAGGACTGTCGTAGTCACACGTGGATTGACCAGCAATAGAATACCAATTATTATGGCGGCAATGCCCTCAATCAGCACCACCCACCATGGAAAAACCTTTTGTTCCGATGACATAGTTGCTTCTGCCATAAATCATTCTCCTTCATTTTTATAAAATATTTAGATTGCGTCAAAACGCCAATTGATACTTCTCCGGGCTGTACGTTAAAGTATAGCGAAAATTGAGGAAAATGCAAGCGAATATCGGCTAAATGGGATTCAATGCCTACGCTTAGATCGCAAGATTTGGGAAGAGATGGTTCATTAATAATGTGAACGGTGGATAAATTTCCACATGCTATAATTTTATGCGTTGAAAAAAATATATATCCCACCCCCAGGTAAATGGGGCTTAACAAATGACAGGAGTGAAAACATGTCCTATTTGGTAGCGATCACCTTCGAAGATCCTGACGAAGCAAATAAAGTCCGCAAGACATTGAGCAGCATCGAACACACAGGTCATCTCAGTTTGGATGACTCGGCCATCGTGGTAAAGGATGAGGACGGCAAGGTGCACCTCAAGAATGAGGTAGATAGAGGGGTAAAAATCGGTGCTGTGGGTGGCAGCATGCTGGGTTTGCTGCTTGCCTCTGTGTTCTTCCCAATTGGAGGCCTGGTACTTGGCGCTCTGGGAGGTGCCCTGGTCGGTAAACTGGCCGATACCGGTGTCAGCCAGAAATTTGTCAAGGAAGTCTCAGACGAAATGCAGCCCGACAGCTCGGCGATATTCTTTATTGTGCGTGGTGATGATCCCAACCCGACTGTGGCAGCTTTGAGGGAGTATAAAGGCAAGGTGCTGCAGACCACGCTGCCCGAAGAAGCTGAGCAGACCTTGCGCCGTCATCTTGAGGGACGCAGCTGGGATTAATCCGGCAATCGCACACATTTCTTTAACCAAAAACTTGTGATTATTATTTGAGGTACGAAATCTTGTGGACAAGCTTTTGTGTCTGTTATTCAATGCTGCCCCGCAGGATTAAAAACATTCATCTATGGACATCTCCGAGATAACAAACCAGCTTTACATTGCAGCCCATCCGAAAGCGGAAGCAGCTGACGCGATCCGGGAATTGAATGTGCGCTTAATCCTGAATATGATCTTCTTCCGGCCAGCTGATGTCTACCGCCAGCCTCCCTTCCGGATGCTTACCCTGCGCACTTTTGATTCAATCTTCCTGCCCATCCCGATCTGCAAATTGATGCGTGGTGTCGAATCTGCCCTACCCGTGTTGGAAAAAGGGGAGGGTGTTTTGGTTTACTGCCGGGAGGGCCGTCATCGCAGCGTGGCGATGGCCGCCTCAGTCTTGATAGGTCAAGGACGATCCGCTGATGATGCCATGCAGCTGATCTCTACCAAACGGCCGAAAGCGGATCCCTATGCCTGGCATATCCAGCGGCGCATTCGCAAATTCGAACAAATTTGGAGCAGGGAGCATTCGCTTCGTTGAACGTGTAAAAATAAGAATAAAATTCCGGGTAGGGATTAGGTGTTTTCCATATGCCCAGTTAATCATTCCGCAACCTTTTGGAAGCCCCTGATCAGTTAAATTGAAAAGAGCCCTTTCCTGCCTTATCGGCTGGAAGGGGCTCTTTATTTGGAAATACTATCTATTCCGCCTCTACTACCTCTTCGAGGGCGGGTTCTTCGGTGCTTTCAGTGCCCATATCCCTGTAAGCCAGCCAGGCAGCACCGAGACCGATGGCGTTCACCAGTATCGCTACTACCCAACCAAAGTAAGGCACCCAGGCGAGGAGCACGTAAATTAATAATCCCAGCAGTAGCGGCAGGATTTTGTACTGCAGCGATTTAGGTGCCAACCGGCGCAAGATCAGTGTACCAACCAGGAAAGCCACGATGATCTTTGTGCCGTAAGAGACGAACAGCAGTGAAAGCCAGAACGCCAACCCCATGCTGCTGAAACCAACACCCCATACAGCCCAGGCCAGGTCCCACAACCCGAGCGCACCCAGGCCAATCCCGAGCATCAGGATCAAGAGGAATACCAGGAGCACTACTCCGATCAAGGCAACCGATATCACCAGAGCGAGCAAACCGATGCCTGTTGATTTGAGAGGCTTTTCTTCCAGTTTTTCCCCGCTGCGCTTCAAAAATGAAGCGAACAGCCAGATGGCTATGAGCCCAAAGATCAACAGGGTAATATACTCTTCCACCACACCTCGCAGCCATGCTGTGACTGCTTCGCTATCGATGCCGGAACTGGATTGAGCCGGCTGGTCCGCGGAGATAATCTTTCCTGTCTCACCAGGAACTGAATTCAGGGATATTCCTGGAAGCAGCGCATTCAACTGTGGAATAAAACCAGAAAACTGTACCGGTTGAGATTCAACACGGAAGGAAGGACCAGGTGTACTTGAGCTTGCTCCGGGTTCGAATACCGGCCGGCCGATCAAATCCATGAACCATTTGAACAGCTCCCAGGGACCGATCATGCCCACCGTGTTCCTACCGATCTCTCCGGATAAATTCGCCCCCATACTGGCCACCACCAGGTCCCGGCCGACTTCTGCTCCTTCTGCAGTAGCAACACTCGCGCCGATAAAGTAAACATTCTTTCCAGTCTCCGCTTCTGGACCCAGATCGAGAGTCACGGCGGCTACGTAAACTGTGCCGCCTATTGAGCCGTTAATCACCACGTTCTGCCCGACAGCAAACAGGCTGCCATCAACATTCCCATTGACTTCAACAAACGCGCCTCCCGCGAATAGATCGCCAACCACGTCGCCATCGACCCTGACCGTCGTTCCGGCCAGGAATGCATCGTTTTCGACCACCTCACCGCTGGCGATTGTATCGTCTAGATTGATATTGATTCCCTGGGCTCGCGCCGGGGACACAACACTGAATATTCCCCCCATCAGGATCACGAGAACAACAAATGCTCGTGTTAAACGGTTTTGTGGATAATTCATTGGTTTCTCTCCCTTGCTTGATGATTTATTTCGCCATAATTACGAATTATTTGTAACCAGCATATTATAAACTTCTTTATGCATCAAAATCGACCGACCGGAAATTTATTTAATGAGTACCAAATGATTATTGAGCAGTTTAATTGTTCCTGCCTAATTTTCTATCATGAGTATATTTTGTTGTAATTAATTGCAGATCTAATTTTCAGTTTCGATCTTGGGCCATTAATACTGCTTCTTCAATCATCATCAGCTTTCCAGCTGCCAAGTTCTTCTCAAGTGTTTTCGCGTCAAGCTCTTTTTGGATAGCAATGTAAATCTCTTCGATTTCTACTCGATCTGCTGGCCACCATGATCCCCCTGTTTGATCGATTATTTCCTGAGCCGCGCCAAATAATTGGGCGCCAGCCTCATAATCACCCCTCTTCACCCACAGACCAGAAATTGCTGATAGATTCTCTGCAATACCGCGCTGGTTGTTAAGCTTGATAAACATATCCAGGCTTTCCTGGAATTGATTTTCCGCCACCTCAAAATTTCCTTGGTGGAGAGCTATATAACCAAGATTATGAACCAGCCTGGCAAGCTCACCAACATCGCCCATCTCTCTAAACAATGCTTCGCTCTGCAGGTAATAAGATTGGGCAAGATCATATTCGCCCCTGACCCTGGAAACCTCACCAAAATTATTCAGGATGAAAGATTGCAGCCATTTTTCTTTTATCTGATCACTGGATGATGCTGCTTGTGATAAATTGTGCAGGGATTTTTCTGTATCATCTTGACCCAAAGCAGCATTTGCAATGTGGACCTGGGTTGTTGCCACATACCATTCAATGCCCAGTTCTTCGAAAAGGGTGCGAGCTTCCTCAAGGAAATCAATTGCTTCGTTGTCTCGGCCCATGTTGACCAATGTAGTTCCTTTGAAAAGAAGGATTACTGCAAGATAATAGGAATACTCCAGCCACCTGGCGATTTCAAGCGCTTCATCGATGAAGACCATAGCTTCATTTAAATCGCCCTGCCACATCGCTAATGCCCCGTTGGAGAATAGGACCATCACCCGCTCCCCTGTCCGTTCACCTGGCTCAAGCTGCAACAACATTTTTCGCGACCACACGCGCCCCTCACTCAGATAGCCCCTGCGGAACCAGAACCAATCCATTGAAGCAAGAAAAAGTGCTCCAACATCTTTGTGTGCAGGATTCTCAAGCAGCCAGGTTAGTGTCGCTCGCAGGTTATCATGCTGCTCTTCGATCCAGTCCAAATTGTGCTCTGATTGGCTGGTTTGAAAGAGCAAGTTAATCTCAGCCATCTTGTTAGTGAAATATTGGGCGTGCTGGTCGCGTACTGCATCTAATTTTCCAGACTTGGTTAGCTGCTCCTGGGCATATTCCCGGATCACCTCAAGCATACTGAAGCGTGTCTCTCCACTCTTGGAGACTCTCCTGCGCAGCAAGCTGTTATCAAGCAGAACTTCCAAACCGTTGAGAACATCGTGTTTCCGCTCTCCCTTCCATGATTCACACACCGCCTCCGCAGCATCTTTGTGAATCCACCAGCGAATACACTCAACCAGCAAAATAGTGTTTGCGTCTCGGGATCGAGCAGTGAGTAGCTCCAATCCAGCGTATTGCGTAAAGTCTGTTGGCGTTCAGGTAAATCACGCGCCCCACCTGTTAAGAACTCCAGGCTGGCTGATAATCGTTCCAGGATCATCTCGGGTGACAGTAGCCTAATCCTGGCTGCAGCCAGTTCGATTGCCAGGGGCAGTCCGTCCAAGTGGTAGCAAATCTTGGCAATGGTCAGTGTGTTGTCGTCATCAATCTTAAAATGAGCAGCAGCTGCCTCTGCGCGGTCAGCGAATAATCGGAATGCCTCCGATTGTCTTACCTCCACTATATCTGGATGCTGATCTATTCCTGGTACGTTAAGGGTTGGTACAAAATATTCGTATTCTCCACGTAGATTTAATAAAGTCCTAGTCGTCACTAAGAATTTTGCTTTGGGCGCACAGACCATCAGCTCTGTGATCAAATCTGCACCCAGGATGATTTGTTCAAAATTATCCAGGATTGACAATATTTGTTTATCCTGCAAGTAATTCTTCAGGCTTTCCAGCAATGGCTGGCTGTTTCCCTCACGGATGCCGAGCTGCTCAGCAATTTTGGAGACCATCAAATCTGGTTCTTTAACTTCAGCCAATGGAATGAAGAACACACCAGATTCAAATTTATCAAGTGATTCACCTCCCACTTTCAAGCTGAGCCTGGTTTTTCCAGTTCCCCCTGGCCCAATAAGCGTAACCAATCGAACCGCATCTTTTCCCAGCAATTCAAGAACTTCAAGTACCTCACGCTCTCTGCCAATAAAGGGTGTGGGTTGTACAGGCAGATTATTCTTGACTGCGGTTGATTTCGTTGGAAGCGTCAATTCAGGCGTCCTGCCCACACCTTGCTTAGCGATCCGTTCAAGAGCATAGAACTGCTCGGTCATCAACACCGCCAGGTCATTTTCAACCAGCTCCTGCAGCTCATCCGCTGTCGAGAAACGTTTATAGGACACGGTATTATCATTTTGGATTTTCCGGATCATTGTCATAAGCCCGCTATCGATATCTGGGGCAGGGGATTTCAGGTAAATTAATTTTGGAAGATCGCGAGCAAGCTGGTATTCATCCTCGATCCCGGAGATTTCCTTGCCGGGAGCCACCCAACCATACTGCTGCCAGTAAATTCCAAGGAACACCTGGCTTTGCTCAAGATAGGCCTGGTACAACTCATCTGATGGGTGCGGTCTGGCCCCCAATTCAAACATCACCGGGATTAGCCTCAAGTTGTTGATCGCACGCTTAACCGCAGCCCTTTCCTCTGCCAGCTCCTTTAAAGTTGAGCTGACAAATACTCGTAAGCGCTGGTCTGGAGTACGAATTTCCCTGGCTGGATTATTCATTTAGCATTTCCTGGTTTTAGCCGGAAAGTGGAATTTGAAGAATTAAACATTATCTTCGCATTTATGATCAACAACCTGTGAGTTTTATTATATATCAGTTAAATTTGAAAATCCCTGGAATGAATTCCAATCTCCAGGGCTATTTTCCTTCAATAATTAATCGGGTCCCAAACGGAATTTATCCCCCATAATAAGGCTACAAACCGAAGGCGATGAACCAAAGCAGGTCTGCAGCAGAATGGAATATCGTTGCTCCCCAAATTGTTTTCGTCTTCTGCATTAATAACGCGAATGCCAATCCCAGTGTGATGGTAACCACGCCGAAAACCAATGCCGCTGCGCCGGACACATAAACAGCAAATATATGCATTATCCCGAACCAGATCGAAGTCATCCACACTGCTCCCCCCTCACCGATATGTGGCTGCAGTCTACCCAGGAATAAACCCCTGAACCACAATTCTTCCATAAATCCATTCATGAATGCAAATAAAACATACCAGGGAATATTCGCAATTATTGATTCCATTTCATTCCCTGAGAACGACGCTATCATGAATGCCGTTGCCGTCAGGTTAAGCAGCGCTAATACCCCAATCCTCAAAGCCCATTTAAGGTTACCCCGCTGTATATAGCCCTATTCCAAATCATCACCAGAAACTTTCACCAGGACAAGAATGGTTCCAATAGTAAGCACAGCTTCTGACAATTTCGCTGCAGTCATCCCCGGAACAGTGGTAATCGAGATGCTCAACAGCTCAAACAGTTCCTCGCGGGCTAAAACGGCGAAATACCAGGTGACCACATTTACCGATGAAGCGACGAAAAAAGCATAGAAGATGCCCTTAAACCGCTTCAGATATTCTTTGCGTCCACATAATAAAGCTGTACCAAGGAATAGCACTGATGATAGGAGCTTGAATGTCCCGCTGGAATTCGTACCAAATTGGTCAAAGTAGCTGGTTCCGAATACAAATACAATCAAACCACAAAAAATAAACAGGGTGAACAAACCTGCTTTTTTCATACGTTCAGCATATATTTTCTGACCCGGAATATTTCCCAGGTTCGAGGTAATCTCATTGGTGGACAAAGAAACCTCCTTATTGGTTGGAGAGATGAATTACCCGCTTTTTGTTGAAATTCTTGTTATTGTCGCAAGTAATTTATCAGGTGGTTCCGTCTTGCTAACAAATGCGTCTGCCCCAACAGAACATGCTTGCTTTTTGAGTTCTGGTCGGCCGCTCATGATAATAATTGCTAAGGTGGGATAATCCTCCTTCAAGGATGGAATAAACTCTTCACGAATTAATCCAGGCAGATTCCAATCCAACAGTAAGACATCTGCGTTGCAAACTTTAATTTGTCCCAATATATGCTCGACAGATGAGACCTCACCGACAACCCTCCAGCCTGGTTGCTGTTCCAGTAATGTACACAATGCGAAGCGAGTTGACGTAACTGGATCCGCTAATAAAAACCGCATAGTTATCCTTTTATGACTAACTTCACCATTTTCTGTATCAATTACTTATCAGGTAGTCAGTTGGGAGCCAGGATTTGCTTTGTCCCTGGATTTATTATTGCCCGACCAGAAATTCGACAACAAGTGTTTCCCCAGCCAGGCGAAAATTACGGGTGATGTGTGGTTCATAGATCGGGATACATCATTTTTATGCTTCAGGTCCCGGCTCACTTGTGCAGATTGCATAAGAGTATGCTTATGCTGGTTGGCGTAGGCGTTATACACTTCTAAATTAACCATGATCATCTTTCTCCAAATACAACTCGACCTCGGAAATTAATATAAACATCTATTCATGTTCAATATACAAAAAAAACTCCCAGGGTGCATCCCGCAACCGAGGAGTATATGACCATAGCCAGATGGCTTATTTTTCTAATCCACTAATTTCTTCTCGATAGCAAGTGCGACTGCTTCCGATCGGTTTGACACCCCGAGCTTAGATAAAATACTGCTGACATGTGCTTTTACAGTCGATCGGCTGACGGATAGCTGCACGGCAATCTCGGGATTCGTCAACCCTTTACATAATAAGCGCAGCACCTCGCGTTCCCTGAGCGTTAAATCTTTTCCAAGATCATCCTCATCCTCAGCCTGGATTAATGCAGCCACTGCATCTGTCGCCAGCATTGGTCTTCCCGCATATGAATCCCTGATCGCCTCCGCTAAGTCTGGACCTGAGACGTTCTTCAGCAAATAACTGATCGCCCCAGCCTTGAGAGCTTCCCGGACCAATTCCTTCTCCTGGAAGCTGGTCAAGGCAACGATGCGGATTTCTGGCCAGCGATTATGGATGATCCTGATAGCAGCTATCCCTCCCAATTCCGGCATAATCAAATCCATCAGGATCACATCCACCTGTTCATTCTCGCAAATCTGGATTGCCTCTTGACCATCTCGCGCCTCAGCAACAACCGTGATATCGGTCTCGCTAGCCAGGTATGCCGAAAGGCCCCTGCGCACCATGCCGTGGTCATCAACGATCATCACTCGGATTAGATTGACATCACTCATAATGTATTCAGCTTTGTCCCTCGATTGTTGTTATCCCTTACCAATAAGAATATCATCCTCCTCCATCACCTTGTTTGGAATCCTGCCATTGGACAGTTATCCGGGTTCCTGCTCCCGGTTCACTATCGATCTCAATTTGAGCACCGATATCTACTGCCCGTTCTCGCATTATCCCTAATCCCAATTTGTCATGCTGGTTTTGATCCAGGTTAAATCCTTGACCATCATCAGAAATTAATAAGGTGATTTCCCTCGGCCTATCTTCACCGAACTTACCCGCAGAACAGTGGGAGCAGCTCACAGATACATTAACTTGTCCAGCTCTGGCATGCTTGACCACATTATTCAAAGCTTCCTGTGTGATGCGGTAAAGCGCAATGTGCACGTCAGGTGGCAAGGTGCATGCACATTCTACTTCGACCTCAACCGGCAATCCTTCTCTGCCGCTCGCAGCTTCAGCCAGCTGCTTCAGTAAATCTCCAAAATTTGCTTCAATTAATGCGGATGGGCGCAGCTCGATCACCAGTGTACGCATTTCAGCCAGGGCGCCGCGATTTAAATTCTTGAGCTCATCCAGTAGTTTTTCGCCTTCTTGATGATCGCTCTCCCAAGATGCCGGCAAAGCCTCGGCGAGCAAGCTCGCAGAGAACAGGGTCTGGGTAACCGCATCGTGCAGATCTCTTGCCAGGCGGGCACGCTCTTCGAGAACTGCGGCTTGCTGTGCCTGCTCATAAAGACGGGCATTCTCAATCGCCGATCCGGCCTGGTGAGCTAAGGACTGCAGCACTGCCAGGTCGGTCTCGTCAAAGTCATTGACCTTATCGCTTTGAGTGTCCAGCACACCGATCACCTTGCCTTTGACAAGAATTGGCACAGTGACCTCAGAACGCGTTTGACTGCCCCTCATCCAAACATAGCGTGGCTCTTTGCTGACATCTGGAATTACTAATGGTTTACCGGTCGCTGCAACCCACCCGGAAAGTCCTTCTCGCCCCACTCTCAGACGGGCAGGTTTGAACTGGAAATTCTCGTTATCCCATAGCTCTCCGCTGCCAACCCGGTAAACGACATCATCACCTTCAATTAATCCTATAGCCACGTGGTAGTACCCAAAAGAATTATGGATTAAGCGGACTACCTCTTCCAAAACCTCATTCACATCCAGGATGGTGCTCACCCGGCGACCCACTTCTGCCAATACACGGAATTGTTCCGAACGCAGGTGCTCCTCCTCGAAGAATTTCGCATTTTCGATTGCCCCACCTATCTGGGCACCAATGGCAGAGAGCAGTTTGAGGTCTTCATCTATATAATCACGATCTTCATGAGTGAGTAAAAATAGCGTCCCAAGAATCTGCCCCCGGGATATCAAGGGTATCACGATCAGAGCTTGAAAACCTGCATCTTTGACAATTGAGCGGCTCAACCGTGAATCTAGGGAAACATCTGGGATCACTAATATTTCACCGCTTTTCATCACACTGCCAGAGAATCCTTCACCTGCCTGGAGGTCATCGATTTCAGACACAAAGGCTTCGCTCAAACCCTGGTATGCTTCGATGGTCAAAGTCTCATCGCTCTTCTGGACCAGGTAAATCCCACCAGCCTCGATCTGCATTAATTCAAGTGTCTCTTCCAAGGCATCCTTCAGGATTTTTTGTAAATCCAGTGAGCTGCTCACTACTGCAGCAATGGAGTTCAATGTGGCCAGCTCTTTCGTCCGGTCAGATACCTGATCCTCCAACTCGACGGTTCTGGACTGGATATTTCTAATTCGCATCCAGTATCCGGCAAATACACCTCCAACGATCAGCAGAATCGCAATCGTTCGGAACCACCAGGTCATCCAGATTGGAGGTATAACAGTAATCTGGATTGAACTTCCCGTCTCATTCCAGACACCATCTTTATTTGATCCTTTGATGTGCAATGTGTAAGTTCCACCGGGTAGATTGGTGTAGCGCCCAAAGCGCTTGGTTCCGATATAATTCCATTGCTCGTCTCGAAAACCTTCTAACATATAAGCATGCTGGTTCTTCTCGGGTTGTGAGTAGCTCAATGTTGCGAATTCAAACTCGAAGAAATTATTCGGCCATCTAAAGGTGGCAGCCTTTATCGTGTCTGCCGCATTTTCATGGAAAACATCTGATTGGGTTAATGAAGTCAGAACTACCGGTGATATGTAACCATCATCCTCGATCTCTTCAGGGTAAAAAGTGTTGAATCCATTCACACCACCAAAAAACATTTCACCTTCTGTGTTCTTGAAGTATGCATTCTGATTGAATTCATTGCTCTGAAGTCCATCGCGGACGTCATAGTTTCGAAAAAGCTCAGTCCCAGGATCGAACATGGATAATCCAGAATTGGTGCTAATCCATAACATTCCCTGATCGTCTTCAAGAATTCCATATACCACGTCACTTGGCAAACCGTCCTTCTCCCGGAAATGGCGGAACATCCCTGACTCTGGGTCAAATTTATTCAGCCCTGCACCAGCAGTTCCAATCCAGTACATCCCCTTCGAGTCTTGTAAGATAGAGAGAATATAGTCGGAGCTAATGCTGTCAGGATCATAGGGATCATGAACAAAATGGGTAAAAGTTTCATCTTTGCGATCATACATATTCAGACCACCGGTGCTGGTGCCGATCCAGATTAAACCTTCCTGGTCTTCGTAGATCGCGTTGACAAGATCAGAGCTTAATCCCTCGTGATGGACAAATTCTTCGGTGAGGCGGTCGAAAGAATCTAAACCCCCTCCTTGGGTGCCAATCCACAGCTCTCCAAGCCGATCTTTCATCAATACCCATACCGAATCATTCGCTATGCTGCCAATATCATCGGGATCATGCCGGTAATGTGTAAACTTTCCCGTAAAACGATCTAATTTATTCAACCCTCCATTCGCAGTGCCAGCCCACAAAACCCCTTCCATATCAACGAAAACTGATGTGACATAATCATCACTCAAGCTGTCAGGGTTTTTGGGTTCATGTTGGTAGTAAGTATAAACATCCATGCTGCGATCAAACCGGTTGATCCCCCCGCCTCCGGTGCCTACCCAAAGTATTTCTGTATCATCTTCGAATAAAGAGAAAACCAGGTTATTGCTGAGACGATTTCTTCCACTGCCTTCGTATTCATGATGCACGAAGCTTTTTTGAGTTACATCAAAAGTGTTTAGCCCTGCAGCGTTCGTCCCGATCCATATTACACCCCCCCGATCCTGGGAGATCGCTCGGATCTGGTCGCTGCTCAGACTGTCAGGATCATCGGCGTCAAAATTGTAATGGAGGAACCCCTGGACATCAGGATCATATCGATTGAGTCCAAAATCAGTTCCCACCCAGGTTACCCCTGAACGATCTTCATAGATGGTGCGCACAACATTATCGCTAAGGCTGAATATGTCCACATCATCATGAACGAAATGCGTGAAAATCCCTGATGAACTATCGAATTTATCCAATCCACCGAGAGTACCAACCCATAATAGCCCGTCAGAATCCTCATGGATGACCCGCACAAAGTTATCTATCAAACTGTCATCATCTGAAGGTCGATGTTGGAAAAGTGCCGTACTCTCTCTACTTTCATCCAATTGCATCAAGCCACGATCAGTTCCCACCCATATGAAACCTTCGGAGTCTTCCACCAAAGCATATGTGCTTTCAGACATGTGACGCACCAAACCAGGATTCTCGCCACCTTCATAGCGGAATAATCCCGCGAAGGATGCAACCCACAAAACTCCGGAGCTGTCTTCAATGATTGCTCGAACTTGATCCAATGGAAAGTGATGCCACTCATTACTTGCTCGATTGTAGCGGTCCAGTCCTTCTGTTGTTCCTATCCAAAGCTGGCTTTTGCTGTCCTCAAATAAAGTCTGGATAACATTGCTGCTGATACTGTTTGCATTTTCAGGGTCATGTTTATAAATCGAAAATTCATATCCATCGAACTTGTTCAGCCCGTCATCAGTACCAAACCACATCAATCCGGAACCATCTTGAAGAATGGATGAGACCGAACTCTGGGAGAGTCCCTGGTTTACGGAGCTCTTTCCAAATTTAATATCTTCTGGGGGAGGCTAGAAAATCGAATCGTCTGGTCCTGGCTGCGAAAAAACCGCTTCACTTATTTCTGGATTATCGAAATCTGCACCTTCAAGAACTGCAGTCCCGGTGAAAGGTTCGCCCTGGCATCCAGACACCAGTATGCAAATTAATACAAGAAAAGGCAACAATCGGAACAGCGCTGGACCTTTGAGAGCGTTCTGGAGCAAAGTTTCCTCCGCATTAATATGCAATGGAAGTGTGATCAAGGACGAGGGATATACCTTTAATACTCCACTGATGATTATATATCAAACTGAGATCATACATTTTTCTTATTAATTTAACAACCCACTCACGGCGAAAGTTCAATTATTTCTGATGGTATAATGTGGTATAAGATTTGTATACCACTGGTTATTGGTAGAGATTTATTATTGAGGAAATCCTTGAACCAAACTAAAGAAGCAAGCCGCTCAACCACATTCACCGTTCCTCTATATATCCAAATCGCGGAGAGGCTGATATCCCGGATCGAATCTGGCGATTTATCTCCTGGTGCCCAGTTAGCTCCTGAGCGTGAGTTGAGCATAGAATTAAATGTCAACCGCATGACATTACGCAGGGCATTAAAGGTGCTCGAATCCCAGGGTCTGCTGGAACGCAGGCATGGCATCGGAAATTTCATCGCAAATTCTAAAATCGACCGGCAAACGGAGACCATATTTCGCTTCAGCAGCGGCATGGCAAAGCGGGGCTTTATACCGGGGACAAAATTAATTTCAGTTGAGGTGATTGAAGCAGAACACCGATTGGCCAAGGATTTGGATATTCATGGTTCGTCAGGCGTATACGATATTCTGCGTGTGCGTTCCATCAACCATGAACCAGTCATGCTGGAGAGCTATAAAATCCCGCTTAACTGGTTTCCTGGAATCCACGAATTTGACCTTGAAAACAGGTCGATCTACGAAATCTTAGAGACAGAGTATGCGGTAAAGATCGCCCGCAGCCGGCAGAGTCTTGAACCAATCAGTGCCAACAGCTTCGAAGCAGAATTGCTCAACATCAACCTTGGCGATCCATTGATGCTGGAAAAAAGAATTTCCTATGATGCGGATGATCAGCCAGTCGAATATGGAAAAGACCGCTATCGTGGTGATCGCTTCCGGTTTATCACGGAAACCTCACCTGTAGATATTTGATAATGTTAGTTAGTTCAAGTCGATCTACGATTATCCATAACCCAGGAGAACATAATGCGAGAATTTGCTAAACTCTTATCCCAGGAACAAGTTGAGAGAATTCATGAAGCCTCGCTCGAAATTCTCGAATCGGTTGGTCTGTTAGTCCGCAATCAGAAAGCCAGGCAGATCCTGCGCGAACATGGGGCTTCGGTCGATTCCGAAACCGAGATCATCAAATTCCCGCGCCAAATTGTTGAACAATACAGAGCATATTTCCCACCAAAATTTTCATTCCTGGCGCGTGATCCCGCTTACGACCGCAAAATTCCAGATGACAGCCCCTTGATTCTTACCGGCAGCTCGGCACCAAACATAATCGACCCGATCTCTGGGTATGAGCGACGGGCAACCTCACAGGACTTAGCTCGCATTTCACACCTGATCAACGAGCTGCCGGGTTTCGATGTGTTTTCGATCTCAACCCTGTCTGACGACGCTCCTGCTGGTCAGTTCAGCCTTTCTCGTTTCTATCCTTCCATAAAGAACACCCTGAAACCAATTCGTGCAAATACCCCCCCGGAGGAAGCAGAGGAGATGCTGCAGCTGGTCTACATGATTGCGGGCGGCGAATCTGCTTTCCGGGAACATCCCTTCGTCACCTTCCATTATTGTCCGGTGGTATCCCCCTTGACGATGGATTTTGATTCGACGGAGGATTTAATCTTCTTCAAAGAGCAGGGTTTACCCAGCTTTTTCTCAATCGTGCCGAATGCCGGCCTGACTTCCCCACTAACCATGGTAGGTACCCTGGCCCAAAATAACGCCGAGTTCCTGGCCGCAGCAGTGCTTTCCCAGATGATCGATCCCGGCAGCGAGCTGATCTACAGCTCATTGCCCACGGTGGCAGACATGCGCACGGGAGCATATTCCCCGGGTGCGATTGAGACCGGCATCCTGCACATGGGATGCGCCCAAATGGCGCAATTTTACAACATTCCCTCCGGTGGCTATATTGGACTGACCAATTCCAAGATCAATGACGCTCAATCCGGTTACGAGACCGCCATGTCAGTCACTGCAGGATTCCTGGGTGGGGTGGATATGTTCAATATGGGCGGACTGCTGGATGCCCTGATGGCCTTCGATTTCGCCAAGGCTGTGATTGACAATGACATTGCTGTGATGTTGAAGCGCATTCGCAGGGGATTCGAGTTCAGCGAACAGAACCTGGCGCTTGACCTGATCAACGAAATTGGTCCCGGCGGCATGTTCGCGGACTCCGAACATACCCTGGAACGCATGCGCACCACGATGCACCTGACCGATATTGCCGATCGAAATCCCCGCCTGCAGTGGCAGGAAAATGGCGCTCAAGACACCCAGACCCGTGCCATGGCCCGGGTTAAAGAGATTCTCACGCGTGATAATCCGGCAGTCTTCTCTCCTGATGTCGATGCCCGCATCCGATCTCATTATGTTGGCATGGTATCCGGTGAATCCACCCCCCCCGGAAGGATGGCAAAAATCACAAGCCCCCACCCATTCCAGCAGAGAATCACGCGAAGAGCGCAGGAAGCGCCTTCGCCAGCAGAGGGAAACCCAATAACGGGTAATTTAGATAAAATTGGTTAGACAAACTACACACTTTTCAATTACAATTTGCCGATGCCTACGTCTCCTGAAACATCACCTGCTACTTACCAGCTCACCCTGATGCCTTCCGGCAGAAAGGGTCAGGTTTCTGTTGGCACCAACCTGCTGGATGCAGCCCGTGAGTTGGGTGTAGAGTTGGAATCTATCTGCGGTGGACGCCAGACGTGTGGAAAATGCCAGGTGATCATTGAAGAGGGCAATTTTCCTAAGCACGGCATCAAATCAAGCCCAGATCACATTACTGAACCGACAAACCTTGAAATAGACTATGACCAGGAGCACAATCTCTCTGGTCGCCGCCTGGCCTGTTCTGCACAGATCCTGGGCGATCTGCTCGTTACTGTCCCAGACGAAAGCCAGGCACACAAGCAGGTAATCGCAAAGGCTGCTACCGAGCGCTCGATCGAGGTGGAACCCGCAGTAAGGCAGCTTTATGTTGAGATAGAACCTGCCGTTTTGGGTGACCCACGTGGAGATTGGGAAAGGCTGGCGCAAGCCCTGGAGGACGTGTGGCAGCTCACCGACCTGGTGATTGATACGAAGGCATTGCTCACACTGCAATCTGCCCTGCGCGAAGGCGATTTTTCAGTCACGGTAACCATCTGGCAGGACAGAGAAGTGCTGCGCATCCAGCCTGGCTACCAGGATGGGGTGTATGGGTTGGCTGTGGATGTGGGATCGACCACCGTGGTTGCTCACCTGTGCGACCTGCGCACCGGGGCAGTTCTCGCCACCCAATCTGCCATGAATCCCCAGGTTCGCTTTGGCGAAGACCTGATGAGCCGCATCAGCTACACCAACACCGAACCGCAGGGTTTATCCAGGATGAACCGCCAGATCATCCAAACCCTGAATGATCTGGCCGAGAAAGCCGCCAAGATGGTTGGCTTATCTCCCCGTGATATAACCGATGTGGTCGTGGTGGGCAATACCGTAATGCACCATATTTTTCTGGGCATCGATCCGGCCCAGCTGGGAGTCGCTCCCTTTGCTTTAGCCACATATTCCGCACTGGATCTGAAAGCCAGGGATCTGGGATTAACCCTTAACAGGGCTTGCCGGGTTCATACACTGCCACTGATTGCTGGCCATGTCGGCGCTGACAACGTGGGAGTCATGCTGGCAGAATCACCGCGTGATCACGATGGGATATCACTGATCGTAGATGTCGGCACCAATGCCGAGATCATCCTCGGTGATCGAGATCAGGTATTTGTCGCTTCCAGCCCAACCGGACCAGCCTTTGAAGGTGCGCAGATAACCCATGGACAGCGGGCAGCCCCGGGAGCTGTCGACCGCGTGCGCATCGATCCGCAAACCCTCGAGCCGCGCATCAAGATTATCGGTCATGATGATTGGATTGAGCCATATTCAGATCCGCTCCAAACCAAAGCAACTGGAATTTGCGGCAGTGGGATCATTGAAGCCGTCGCGGAACTCTTTTTGGCGGGCATTATAGATTCAAGGGGCCACTTCATTCCAAGCGTCGCTGAGCAGACAGAGCGCGTCCAATTCGAGGGTCTTACGGCAGCATATACTCTTGTGGAGGAGCAGTACAGTGCTACTGGTTCGCCGATCCTGGTCACTCAAAACGACGTGCGCGCCATCCAGCTGGCAAAAGCCGCCCTGTATGCCGGCACGAAGCTGCTCATGGATCACCGGGGTGTTAATTCGGTTGACCGTGTGATCCTGGCTGGTGCATTCGGGACTTTTATCAATCCTTTCCACGCCATGGTCTTGGGATTGATCCCGGATTGTGATTTGGATCAAGTAGTGGCAGTCGGTAATGCGGCTGGTGATGGAGCCAGGTTAGCGCTGCTGAATAAAAACCTGCGCCAGAAAGCAGTTCACCTGGCGCGGTCAGCCACCTATGTCGAAACACCGCTTGAAACCAACTTCCAGGATGAGTTTGTGGCCGCGCTGAATATCCCCCATGCTGAACACAATTTTGCTCACCTGGAAGGGCTGATCCCCGATTCCCCACCGGAGAGACCCCGCAGGCGGAGAAGTCGCATCCGGTCGAGAACACAATAGAACATCAATGACTAGTAGTCAATCACTGTGATTTTGATGAATGGTAGACCTTACGATACATAAATCTGCATGTCTTTGCGAGGAGGCACGACGAAGCAAACTCCACCACTAACAAGGAGATTGCTTCAGCGGAAAAGCACCGCTTCGCAATGACATATCCATCTTATTCAGCGTGACTGAGTACTAGTAGACTAATACCCAGCAGGATAACTGATGATAAAATCCCATGGACGGAGACAAGCATAAGATGAACGAAGACCTTGATATCACCCAATTGGAAACACCAGAGATACTCGAGCTGATCCAGGACGACCTCTACGAAGGCCTGGCTGACGAAGTAGTAGCCAGCGTCAACGAGCTGCTCGCCCGGGAAATGACGCCGTACGACCTGCTCAACCAGGGTCTTGTAGCCGGGATGGATATCGTGGGCGCTGACTTCCGGGATGGAATCTTGTTCGTACCGGAAGTGCTCATGGCAGCCAAGGCGATGAAAGCTGGCATGGTAATATTGCGTCCCCTATTGATAGAAACCGGGGCTCCTCAACTGGGTACCCTCGTGATCGGCACGGTCAAAGGGGATATCCATGATATCGGCAAAAACCTGGTATCGATGATGATGGAAGGTGCTGGTTTTAATGTGGTCAACCTGGGCATCAACACCAATGTGGAATCTTTCCTGGAGGCGATCCACGAGCACAAGCCGGATATCCTTGGGATGAGCGCCATGCTGACCACAACCATGCCTTATATGGCCGTGGTGATCGAAGCTCTCGAGCAGGAAGGGCTGCGCGAGCAGCTGCTGGTCCTGGTTGGTGGTGCCCCGCTCAACGATGCCTTCGCCGAAGAGATCCGCGCCGATGCTTACTGCCGTGATGCCGCCGTGGGTGTGGAAACTGCCAAGAAAATGCTGGCTGTCAAGCGCGGCCAGCTGAATTAGGAGCTGCCATGCCAACCATTCAAGATTTGTTGGAGAACAGGGGTTATGTCATCACCGACGGCGCTATGGGCACGGTGCTCTTCGCCGCTGGCCTGGAGCAGGGTGATCCGCCGGAGCTATGGAACATCAAGCACCCGGAACGCGTGGCTGCTGTTCACCAGGCCTACCTGGAGGCAGGTTCACAGGTCATCCTGACCAACACTTTTGGCGGCAGTCGTTTGCGTTTAGCCCTGCACAACGCCGAGCAGCAGGTGCAAGCTGCGAACAAATCCGCGGCAGAAATTCTGCGGGTGGTTGCTGACCAGAGTGGAAAAGATATTATCGTCGCCGGCGATATCGGTCCTACTGGCGAGGTGTTAGCACCTTATGGTGAAATGGCCTTCCAGGATGCGAAGGATGCCTTCAATGAACAGGCTGCCGCACTTATCGCCGGTGGCGTTGACGTGATTTGGATTGAAACCATGTCCGATCTTGAAGAAGTGCGCGCTGCAGTTGAGGGTACCCGCGAGGTCTCCAGGGATATCCCCATCGTAACCACCATGACCTTCGACACCCACGGCCGCACCATGATGGGCGTGACCCCCGAACAGGCTTTTGAAACCCTCTCTGGTTTTGTGCTGCTGCCCTGGGTGGAAACTGCGGCAACGGACCTGAGGAGATCATCGAGGTTGTCACCAAGATGCGTGCCATCGACCAGGGTACCATTTTGGTCGCCAAGGCTAATGCTGGTATTCCTGAACTCGTGCAGGGTAAGGCCGTCTACCGCGCCAGCCCTGAAACGATGGCTGATTATGCTATCCAGTCCTACCAGGCCGGCGCGCGCCTGATCGGTGCCTGCTGCGGCAGCACACCCGACCATATTTCAGCCATTAACCAAGCGCTGTCAAACCATTTGATGTAATGAAAGATACAGCCCTGATCATCTGTGGAGCGCTGGCCCGGGAAGTGCTGGCTTTAAACGAGAAGCATGCTTGGGAGGCTGATGTATTTGGACTTCCGGTGCTGCTGCACAATACACCTTACAAAATCCCACCAGCTGTCGAAGGGCGCATCCAGCAGCTGCAGGGTAAATACCGCCAATTGATCGTCGTGTATGGTGATTGCGGCACCTCGGGTACCCTTGATAAGGTCCTGGATGAATATGGTATCCAGCGTGTCTCCGGCCCACATTGCTACGAGATGTATGCGGATGGCAGCTTCGATCAGATCATGAATGAGCAGCCGGGCACCTTCTTCCTGACCGATTACCTGGTGGGTTCCTTCGACCACCTGGTCATGGAAAAGCTGGGCATCGATCGCAATCCACAGCTGCGGGATGAATATTTCGGCAACTACAGCCGGGTTGTTTACCTCTCCCAAAGAGAAGATCATGCGCTTGAAGAGAAAGCTCTCTGGGCAGCCGAGCAGATAGGACTGCCCCTGCAGATCAAACATACTGGCTATGGATTGCTCGAAAAGCGTTTGATCGCGTTGATTGATAATAAGTAGAGTTTATTGTTGAGTATGGATATTTACTTGTCGAAATCCAATTTAATATTCTGTGAACATAACAAACAAAAAGCCCCATTA
>PVMK01121862.1_pt1 | contig 20794 bp, 25 predicted proteins | sample 1853481 | NCBI WGS metagenome assembly PVMK01 (sample SAMN08533507, study PRJNA380276) | Marine sediment metagenome, whole genome shotgun sequencing project.
GGACGATTCGATGAAAAACGCAACCAATTGGTTAAGGAGCATCTCTCTAAAGAGGCCGGGAGTGCAGAAGAAGAAGACTAGCTCAGAGGTAACAATGGAGAATAAAAGATTTGAATTTTTTCATTTAAATTACGAAAAAATTCATTTCTGCTATGGAAGTAATTGAAATCTTACGCCAAGTCTCAAACCAAGTTTACGATAATGTAAAAAACCTAGCTGGAACAAAAGACGCTGCAGGTGATTTTGGCAGAGGTGCTGGTGGAGATATTTCACGAAACATTGACTTGGTGGCTGAAAAAACAGTTTTAGATTATCTAAAAAAAATTAATTTCAGTTGTGTTGTTTTAGGTGAAGAATGTGGACGTGTCGAAATAAATGATAATCCAAAAGGATACATCCTCATGGATGCAATTGATGGTACAGCCAACGCAATTAACGGTATTCCATTTTTTTGCTGTTCCTTGGCATTTGCCACAGATGATAAACTAAGTTCTATTACAGATTCAGTTGTTACCAATCTATCAAATGGAGAACAGTATTGGGCATCAAAAGGAAAAGGTGCATTTTTGAATGAGACTAAAATTCATGTACAAAATGAAGAGAGCACATACAAAATCATTGGGGTGAATACATCTGGTGCATCCCCAGAACTTTTGAAAAAATTACAACCAATATTTGAACACCATGGCCCTACGAGACATTATGGGGCAAATGCACTTGAGATGGCTCTGCTCTCCCGAGGTTCGATGAGTGTTTTAATTGATTTACGGAATAAAATTAGAATTGTAGATATGGCAGCAGGATATCTGTTAGTCAAGGAAGCGGGGGGTTTAATTGTGGATGCAGACTCACATCCATTAGATTCAGATTTTGGGCATACATCTAAGTTGTCCTTTATTGTTGCAGCAAGTCAAGGGAATTCTAGATCAAATGGTATCTGAAATAAACAAAAATTGATAAAAATGAAAGCGTTAATTATTGCAGCAGGGCCAGGGGAAAAAGACTAAGACCTATTGGAGATACTAAACCACTAGTTACTCTTCTTGGTCTGGGCCTTATAGAACGGGTAATTCTTACTGCAAAAAAATCAGGAATTAAAGAGTTCTGCATTGTAACTGGGATATCATGGTGAGAAAATAAGAGATGCACTCTCTGATGGAGAGAAATATGGTGTAGATATACAATATGTTCAAAACGACTCTTGGACTCGAGGCAACGCTATTTCAGTTCTAAAAGCCAAAAATAATTTTAAAGAACCATTTGTGCTTCTAATGGCTGATCACAACTACGACCACAGAATACTAGACAGACTATTAAAAACAAAGATTGGAGATGATGAATGCATTTTGTGTGTTGATAAAAATCCAAAAGAGCATCTAAACATAGATGATGCAACAAAGGTTCGCACAGTAGATCATATAATTGAGGCAATAGGGAAGGATTTGGATGACTACAACTGTATAGACACTGGGATATTCATATGCAATCCTGTAATTTTTGATGTATTGGAGCAAAGCGTTGCCAAAGGAGATGAAGGGCTTTCTGGTGGAATAAAGATTCTAGCACAACGACACAAGATGAGATACATGCAGCTTGAAGATAATTTCTGGATTGACGTTGATGATAAAACAGACAGAAAAAATGCTGAACTGCTCATTTGCAACAAACTCAAAAAAGATACAGATGGGCCAGTATCCAAAATTCTAAACAGACCAATTTCACTAAGAATAACCAAGGTATTACTAAAGACAGGAATTACTCCAAACCAGATTTCAATTCTGAGTTTTGTTATTGGTTTGGCTGGTGCATCTTTTTTCTTCGTTGGAGAATATTTTTATCTAGTTTTAGGAGCAATGTTGATTCATTTCCATTCTATAGTGGATGGATGTGATGGGGAGGTAGCACGACTCAAGCTAAGACAGACAAAATATGGTGGTTGGCTTGATTCAGTATTAGATAGATATGCTGATGCTGCCATTATTTTGGGACTAGTCTATGGCTACTGGAGTGTTAGTGGAGATATGACCATATGGATAATTGGATTTTTTGCAATGATTGGAGGTTTTCTTAATAGCTATACTAGTGACAAGTATGATTCAATTTTTAAAAATGGAGATATGGCAAAAGGATCAAAGTTTAGAATGGGCAGAGATGTAAGGTTACTGCTCATAGTGATTGGTGCTTTAACTAACCAAATTCTCATAATGCTAATCATCCTGGCAGTTATTGCAAACTTTGAGGCTTTGCGAAGACTAGTAGTATTTAGGAGTAAACTTGATGAGGATGATATGCATGTCATCAATAAAGAATTTGTCAATTAATGACTTTTAATTATACAGGTATTTTCATAATTTTTTGATCAAGTAATCAAACCCTTCCTCAATAGAAGGATGTTCATATTTTTCAATTTGTTCCTCTACAAGTATGGCAGGAATTGATTTACACTCTACAATCTCTCTGTTTTCTAATCTTTTCCAAATAATATTCTCAGGAGTTACAAAATAGATTCCTTTGATGATGATTGTTTTTCCATATTTTTTTGCCATTTCCCTGAGTTTAGAGATAAGACCACACCTCATTTCAGAGCTCAGGTTAGTTCTGTCAATCACAAAATCCTTGTCGTTTCTTAAACAGTATTCAATATCTTCATAAAAGTACTTTGTAAATTTCTTAAAGATTCCAGTTGACTGTGATATTTGAAATGCGTTATCATAACTTATTCCAAGTATGCTTGCCTGCTCTTCAACATACTTGTCTGTGGAGCAAATCACCTGACCTAAGGTCTTGGCATGAGTTGACTTGCCACTTCCACTAGAGCCAACTAAGATTGTTGCTAACATTTTTCATCAATACCCAAAATATTCAATGCAAAAACACCATTTGATAATTTGACTAGAAAATCAGTCCTAAGCCACAGAGTTTGCTTTTTTGGCTCTCTCTTTTTTACAAATATCACAATACTCTTCTTTAGAATCCCTCTTAATCGGAGTTAAACAATCGTTGCAGTATTTCATGATTATAGTGGGTAATTGGAGTATTTTAAGGCTAGCCAAAATTAAACATTTGATACGAATTGTTTAGTGAGATAGTAAGAATCAGCCAAAAAATAATTCAAAGATCAGTTTTTGCTTGAATAACCTTTAACTACGTAATTTTTTCATTATTTCAATGAGCCAATTTTTTGTTGTATCTGTATTTTTGGCGGTGGTATTGTTTCTTGGATTTTCAAATCTTTCTTTTGGTCAGGGTGTTCAAACATTAGGAGGCGTTGATGTTGATGGTACATGGTATTTAGGTGAAAATCTCAAAGAAGGAGATTATTTTGAGTATTCTTTATGTGAACTAGATCTAAATGACTGTGCGCCCATTACACTAAAAATGTGGATCAAGGGGGAAATCACAAATGTTAGTGAAACCTTGTGGGATGCCAAAGTCGTAATTATTGATGGTAATAAAATAATCAAAGGCTCAATGGGACTTGGTCAAGCTGCCCCTGAGCCGATAATATTTGATGATGAGATTCATGATTATGCTCTTGCATTCAAGACTTCTTTGGCTTGGTTATCTGCATTTACTAATGCAAATGAAGATGATCGAATTCATGGACCAAAAGAGTTTAGAGAGCATGCATGGGGGAAAATAGGTGCAATTGGCGGTGCTCAATTAATTCCACTAAGATCAGAACAGATAGTTATTCCTGCTGGAACTATGGACACAGTTGTTGTTGGTTGGTATAGCGGTAACAATAATGAAATATGGGTTGTAGATGATTTTCCTTTTCCTGTTAAAGCAATAACTTACGTATGGATTACAACAGGCATTGCTCCTGTAATGCATCAGTATACTTTGTTAGATTACAAAGAAAATGTTATTGATGATCCTTTCAAAGATGTTGATTCAACAATCCTCAAAGAAGAGTTGTTGGGGTGTTCTACAGACTTTTTGGATTATGTTAATGATCGTGTTTCCACAGATACATTCTCCATGGTAATTCATTATAATTATTCTCCACCCACACCTATTGAAGGTTGTAATATTGACTGGAAAATAAATTTCAAAAACAAGTATTATGACCGTGAATTTATAGACCAAGTTCATTATGATATTTGGGTTCTAGATGAGGATGGTAATAGATTACGCTCATATGCAGAAGACCTTGGACGAGATGACTTGTTTAACGGATTAGGACAGGTTCATCTTCTTCTCCCAATAAAGGAAAAAGCAGGAATTGTTCGCTATGCTATATTTGTTCATGGTACAGGACCAGAAGGTGAAACACCAGATTCAGAAATGGAGGGTCTTACTATAATTGAAATTGAAATTGCAGAAAATCCTCTCCTCAATGAATTAAATGACGATATAATGTCATCCTCAGAAATCCCAGCGTGGATTAAGAACAATGCGGGATGGTGGGCTGATGGACAAATTACTGATGATGACTTTGTAAAAGGAATTCAGTATTTAGTAGAACAAGGAATTATTCTAGTGTAATTAATCAATTTTTAAGAAAACAATTGAAAAATTAAGAGATTAATAAAGTGCTAATCTGTATCAGTTATCATCTATTATGGTAATCTCGTATTTGATCATCGGAGCTGCAACAACAGTGGGAATAATCTTACTTCGGTATTATTTGGAGGAGCGCAAAAAAGAGACAAAAAATGATAAATTTTGTTATAATTGCAACCTAAACTTTCCAAACAAATACAATGTATGTCCAAAATGTGGAGTGAGATTTGGTAGCTAATAAAACTAGAATAAAGACTAGTTTCTAAGTTCGAATCTGTTACGACTCGCAATCTTGGGGAATCTGCCAGTTTATCAAATTCTTTGATAACTTGATAGACTTTGTATCTAACTACTAGTTTGTCATAAACAATGTAAAAAAGCCAAGGTATTCACCGACTACAAACTTCGCTCAACCACGAAATCCAATAATTCTACTAATTCTCTTTTAGCTGGGCCAGAATATTTTGAAAGCGATTTTTCAGCTTGTTTAGCGTATTTTAGAGCCTGATTTCTTACATTTTTCTCTATTCCAAGTGCTCGGATTACATCTACTGCTTTTTTGAGATCATCTTTGGATGCTTTCTGGTTGCCAAATGCTTTCAAGATTATTTTTTTGTTTTTACCTTTTGCTGATTTTATTGCCATTAAAATTGGGAGGGATTTTTTTCCTTCTCTGAGATCATTTCCAACTGGCTTTTTGGTAATCTTTGGATCGCCCATTACTCCTATTAGATCATCTGTAATTTGAAATGCGATTCCTAAATTTTTTCCGAAAGATGATAGATTTTCAATATCTTTGATTTTGTTAGTTGAACAAATGGCTCCCATGGCACATGAGACATCAAATAATGCTGCAGTTTTTTTACCAATCATTCGGATATATTCAGATTGAGATGGAATTCGTTTTTCCTCAGCCATTTTAATATCTAATAATTGACCCTCACAGACATCCACACAACCTTTGGCAAGTCTAGAAATTAACTGGGTCATAGCGCTACTTGATAATTTTGAGTCTGAAATTATTTGAAAGGCTTTAGAAAATAACACATCTCCTGCTAGGATTGCTACAGGCATTCCAAATTTTTTATGAACGGTAGGTACACCATGACGCATCTCATCATTATCCATAATGTCATCATGAACTAGTGTAAAATTATGAACCAATTCCACTGCACTTGCAGCCGGCATTGCCTTTGATGTCTTGCCGCCCAAAATCTGACAGCTTTTAATTACCATGTGAGGTCGAAGTCGTTTTCCTCCATTAACAATAAGATGTCCGGCTGCATCATAGAGCATTTTGGGATTTCCTTTTAATTTTGTTTTGAGATATCTGTTTACGGTTTTTGCATTTTTTTCAATTGGTTTGATTTTTTTCATTCAACTAACCTCCAATCATCATCCAAGAGATGAACTTTAATTGCTTGCTTAAACTGGTCACGCATTTCATTATTCATCCACGTTGATAAAATATTTTCATATTTTTCTAACATTGGTTTTTCTGATTTATCTAGCAATTCTAGGGCTATTATCATCCAAGGACAATAGATTTTGGGATTGGTTTTTAATTCAGAAAGTAATTCTTTAGCTGAAATCCATTTAATTTCATCAATTTCTCCCTCTATTTTTCTAAATTGAGAAGAATCATCTACAATTCCTATTAGGGTTCCACAAATCTCGTTTTCAGAGCCTACATCTTTGTAGGGAACATGATATTCAAATTTGAACAAGTAATCTAGTTTACATTGAATTCCTAATTCTTCTGGCATTCTTCTTTCTCCAGAGGATACATATGTCTCAGATTCTCTTGGATGACTTGCAACAGTTCCGTCCCAATCATTAGGCCACAACATCTTCTCTTTGGCTCTTTTGGTTAAAACGAGTCTCCCATTCTTATCAAAAAGTAATGCTGTAAATGCTCTATGTAGGATACCTTTTGGTAAATGACACTTTACTTTTTCCTCAGTTCCAATTGGGTTATCTTTTTCATCAACTAAAATTAGATATTCCTCAGCCATTTCTTTTTCCTTTAAACAACGTTCCTTCAAATTTGTTATTTTTAACCGCTTTCACAATTCTTTCGGGTTTGTTACCGTTTACAAAAAATACGCTTATCCCCATTTTTGCAATTTTTGATGCTTCCTCTACTTTTCTAGTCATACCACCAGTAACATCCATTGTATTTTCAGGGATTGTAGGTCTTTCGCCTTTTAATTCATAAATCAATTTTTTTGTTTTTAGATCAGAGTATAATCCATCCTCATTTAGAACAAAAATACTTAATCTTGGTCTTAAAATTTTGGAAAGATATGTCATAATTTTATCTCCTGATAAAATGTATGTTTTATTTTGTCCATACCAAAGTGCATCACCAAAAGTAACCGGAATTAAACCTGATCTAGCAATTCTTTCAATCTCTTTTACTTTTTTTGAAATGGGCTTATTTCCTGTCATAAAATCAGTGGGAGGTAAGCAATATGGATTTAATCGATTTTTCAAAAATGAATCTAAAATTATTTTATTAAGCTCAATCATTGAATTTTTTACTACTGATACTCCTTTTACATTATATTTTCTTGGTTTAGTATGCATGTCGTATTTGACAGACCAATAATGCCCATACGAACCCCCGCCATGAACTATGATCATAGATTCATTAATTTTCTTTAAATTCTTGGCAATATTTTCTATTGTTTTTTTCCTAGGGGACAAGGGTTTTTCCTTATTGGTGATAATTGAGCCTCCTAGCTTGATTAGGATCATGCTGTCACCAAATTTCTAGTCAATTATAAAGTATCCAATCCTTTAAAATCAATCTTTGTAGAAAAGCACTCATAATTATTTTCCATTAACTGCTGAATAGTTTTTTCCATATTGTTCTCATCAGTTAAGGCAAAAATACATCCTCCTCCACCTGCACCTGTAAGTTTTGCACCAAATGAGAATTTGGTTGCAAGTTCAATCATATTTCTTAATTTTTCATTAGATACTCCAATTGTTTCAAGATATTTCTGATTTCTTATCATATCTCTACCAATACCTTTCAAATCATTATTTCTTAGACAAATTAAAACATCCTCTATCAAATTAGTTTCTTCGTTACAAATACTGGAAAATTTACTTTCATTTTTTTCTTTGAATTGTTTTACATTTGAAACCACTTCTTTTGTTGAATGCTCGATTTTTGAATTTGCAATAACTAGATGAAAGTTAGGCTCAGAATCTATCTTTGAATGACCATTTTCTTTATCGTATTGGATGAGACCACCATAAGTGCAAACAGTACAATCAGCTCCAGAAGTATTTGGAAAAATTGTTTTTTCTGCTTCTATTGCCATTTGCAGAATTTCTTCTTTAGAATTTTTAGTAAAAACTCCAGAAATTGCAGCTGCACCTGCCACACAACATGCAGAAGATGACCCTAGTCCTACTCCTAAAGGAATATCCGAATCTATTGTTATTTTCATTCCTGATTTTTCATTGTATTTTTGAATCATCATATCTGCTAAATAATAAAAAGGTCTTAACGGAAAGTCTATTTCGTTAATTGGTCTATTTGGAACTGTTCGCAAATTCCCAATACTTGACTCTATCAAAATTTTATTATCTGAGGTTTTCTCTGCAGTAACTGTAATTCTTTTGTTAATCGCACAAAGAATGGCTTTAACTCCATAAACTACAAAATGCTCCCCAAAAAGAATTATTTTTCCAGGTGCAGAAGCTTTGGATTTCAAGTGAACACTATTGACCCATATCCAACAACCGAACTCGTATCTCCAGTCACATCTCCACTAGTAGCATATTTGAGCAATTCTCCTTTTGTTGCGCCAAGTTCTTTGCAGGCAATAATTGTAGATGCTATTGCACCATATCCACATGCGGAAACTTTTCTTTTTTCTAAAACATCATAAAATTTATCTACATCCATCTCTAATATTGGCTCAATTAAAGCCAAGTCTTGCTCATGAGCAAACTCATTGGGTTCATAATGTGTAAAATCAGAGGATCCAATTATCATAACATTTTTTTTCTTTGCAATTTTTGCAATTGCTAATCCTACATCTTGTGCTATTTCCTTGCTTTGATTAATCAAAGATATCGGTAAAATTTTGAAATTAGAAAATGTCTTTTGTAATATGGGGATTTGTACTTCTAAACTATGTTCTCGTGTGTGAGAAAAATAATCTGACTCGATAGTTTGTGATATTTGAGAAATTTCCTCAGCTGATTCTGAGTCAACTTCTACTTTTCCCAGTGGGGTTTCCCATTGACAATCTTTCATTGTTGCAACACTTCTTCCTATTCCCCAATGGTTGGGTCCAATGATTATGAATAAATCTGGTGATACGGATGATATAGAATAAATCGAGTTACATGCAATCGGGCCAGAGTACTCATATCCTGCATGGGGACAAATCACTCCAAAAATTTTCTTTCCAGATTCTTTTGGAGGCTTCTTTCCTGGTCCAAATGAATGTAAGAAACAATCTTCGATAAGTTTTGTTAATTTGTTTTTTTCACCGGGATAGAACATTCCGGCTACTGCCGGTGTTCTAATTTGCATTACTCGATTTCCTCTTCCGTGATTTTTGTTTCGAAATCATCGATTTCATATTTCATTGGATCACCTTCTTTTAATTCTCCTCTTTCTATGAGAATTTGACGAACCAATAACCAATAAACAGTAGCAAGTGCTTTTCTTCCTCTATTGTTTGCTGGTATAACGACATCTAATTTTGATGTGATATTATCTGTGTTTGAAATTCCAATGATTGGTATACCTGCATTAGTTGCCTCAATTATGGCCTGTCCATCCACTTGTGGGTCAGAAATTAAGACTAATTTTGGCTCAATATAGTAAGGCAAGGAAGGATTTGTGAGAGTTCCTGGCAAAAATCTTCCAAGTAATTTTTTAGTGTCTAGCATTTCACAAAATTTCTCAATTGGTGTATTTGCATATTGTCTTCCCGAACAAACTATGAGTTTATCTGTTCCAACTCGATTGATGAATTTTGCAGCAGTTTTAATTTTTTCAAGAGTAATATCAAGATCAAGCATGTAAAGACCTTCAGGACTTGCTTTTGTAATGAAAGGTGTCATGAATTTAGTTTTAACTTGAGTTCCAACCCTAATTCCTGTTGAAAGTACCATCTTTTTGATGTCTGTAGACTCGGTTTGTTCACTCATAGCGATTTTAAATCTCAATCATACCGCGTATTAAATCATGCTCTGAGAGGCGTATAAGCTCATTTAGTTTTGCTACTCGTTCTCCGCCAACAATGCCTGCTTTGAGCATTTTTGACTTGGTTGCTAAGCCAATATGAGCAATATGAGAATCTATGGATTCACCCGATCTATGTGATGTGATAAGTTTTACATTGTTATGATTTGCTACTTCGGCAAATTCTAAAGCATCATAGAGACTTCCTGCTTGATTGACTTTGAGTATAGCTGCATTACAAGATTTTAATTCAATCGCCTTGTTTAGAATGTCCTTGTTTGTAACGGTAAGGTCATCCCCAGTTACAAGAGTATCTGGAAATTTTTTTGTCAACTCTGCCATATCATCAAAGGCCTCTTCGTGAACTGCATCCTCCGCATAAATCAACTTGTATTTTTCAATAATGTTTGCCGCAAATTCAATTTGTTCCTCAGATGAATTTTCAAATCCAGCTCGATCATAAAGATATTTTTGTTTTTCTTCATCCCATTGCGTTGATGATGCAAAGTCTACTCCCAAAGAAACTTCCTTTCCTAATGTGAATCCTAAATTTTCAATGGCTTTGCTAGATGCCTCCAAGGCTGCTTCATTGTCTAATTTTGGAGCCCATCCACCTTCATCTCCTCTTCCATTAGTAAAATTTGGATCTTCTTTTTCTAGAACCTTGCGCAATTCTTTGTGCACAGCTAGATTAGTCTCAATTGCATCTCTAATTGTTTTTGAACCAGTTGGACAAATTAAAATTTCTTGAATGTCAGGTGTACCAGGACCTGCGTGAGCTCCCCCTCCTAAAATATTTCCTATTGGATATGGAAATTTGAAGGAAGTTTCAGAGGATAGTGTTTGAAATAATGGCTGATTCAATGACTTTGATGCAGATTCCATAGATGCAATAGTTACTGCAAAAGCAAGTGCTCCTCCAATTTCTGAATAATTTGATGATTTATCCAAACTTTTCAAAGTATCATGAATCGATTTTAAATCTGATGCTTCTAGACCGATAAATTTCTGAGAATTATTATTTAATACTTGAAGACTTTCTTCTGGTTTTCCTTGGGAAAACTTACTGCTTCATATTTTCCCACACTGGCACCTGATGGAGCACAAACTCTTCCTAGAAATTTCCTTCTGACTTGACATCTATCTTCAATTGTCTTGCTTCCCTCTACTGTTGTAAAGAATACGTCCTTCAATAGACGTGATCTTTGCCAATCTATTCTAGCTCAGATTGGACTTCTTGATGTCTTCTCTGAATAGCTTCATAGAATGGAACAACTTGCTGAATAGTTTCAACTGTAGTTAGCAGCATTCTTCTACAGCAATATCTGCTGAGTCCCAAGGAATCTAAAACCTTACCTGGATTTTCTCCAGATTTAACTTTAGTTTGATAGTCTTCAAATTTATCTGCAATAAGATTTCCACAAGTAAAACATCTCACAGGAACTAACATACGAACGAAAAAGTAATCAAGGATTATAAAAACCATGCAAGCAAATTTTGCTGCGGGCGTCGCCCAGCCTGGCCAAAGGCGCTAGCTTGAGGGGCTAGTCTCTCAGGAGTTCGTGGGTTCAAATCCCATCGCCCGCATACAGAACTTCACTTTTGATAAATTGATTATTTTTTTAATTTGTTTAGTGCTTTAATTAATTCAGATCGCCTTTTCTCTTCTGTAATTGCTCCTCTTACATCATCAACCAAAATACGATTAACATCGATCTTTCTTCTGGCCTCTTTTACCACTTTGTCATACATAGAAAATGTATACAAATGAAGATACAAATTCTCCATTATTTCAAATACCCTCAAAGCATTATTCGTGTCACCAATTCGGATTTTATCAAAAACCATTCTCTTCAATTCCCCTACACAATCTAACAATCCTAAAACATATGATTCCTCCATAACCTTCAATTTCTTATCTGATGGAATTTCTTTTCCTTCTACTACTGCAAGTAAGCTTCGCAGCTTCTACATATTCTTGTTCTGAAGTAATCAAGTATCGACGCAAATTAGATGTTGCTTTTTTTCTATATTTTGTTAATAACAAGTCTACCTCTGCTAGATTTTTTTTTGCTGTTTTCAAATCTCCTTTATGAACAGAAATAATTGAGCGGCTACAAAGAATTATTATTTCTCGAGTATTTTTTAACAAAAATTCCCTGTTATCTTGAACATCTGCAAGTGATTTTGAAATTTTATCTAATGATGACTTTACATTTTTTAATGTCATTCTGAATATGGGCAAAAACTAGGATAAAGCCGTTTGCAAAATAATGATTGTGCTTACTCACCTGATCTTTTACTAAATGATGTACAAATCATATGATACTGATAAATTAAAATTTAATTCAATTTTTCATTTTTTATAACCATTACTCTAAATTTCTACTGATTATTGATTCGAACAAATTCTGCTTTTTCCTTATTAGCAAAAAAATCATTCAAAAAACCATATTGAATAAAATCATACATCCTAAACTTTTGCCTGTAATAATGGCGATAGTTACAGGCATGATTCTTACATCATCCACAAATATTGATCAATTAGCTTTTGCAGAGTCTAACACAGAATCTGCAATTTTGGTTTCTGATAAATTAAAAAACAATCCAATGGCAATGAAAATAATTGCAGAGATGGAGGCACAAAAGCTAAGATACAAACAACTTTCTGAAGAAACTACCACTAAATCCATTCCAACTAAAGCACAAATTGAAATTGAAAAAAACAGAAAAATCTCAAACCAAATGCTTCAAGATGATCTTAAATCAATGGAAGAAAAATACATAGACTTTTCTCCAGAGAACGCATATGAAAAATTTGTTTTAAAATTAAATTCAGTGTATCATGGAATATTAAGAGACCAATTTAATTACCTAAATGCAAAGGTGCAACTTGCAATTGCAGCAAAAAATATAGTTTTAGAAAATGGAGGTTCATTTTATGATGCTCAACGTGAATATTTCAAATATGCATCAATGCCACGAGTGGATATGATAAATTACCTAGAAGTACTCAATGTAAAATATGGATTTGCAGAAAAAGATATTCAGTCAAACTTTGATGCAAACGGAAAACTTCCACGATTTGAAAACGATAAAGATGCTCCTTGTTATGGGTGTGAAAATCTAAAATCCGTAGATGATGCAAACTCCAAGTCAGATTACAACAACGAAGTTACTACAGTAAGTATCAATGAGGAAATTGATCCAAAAAGAGAAATTAAATTTCTTCAAACCCAACTATCCGAATTAAGACAAGAATTTTTAGATGCAACAGACCTTAATACGAAAAAATCACTAGTGAATTCTCTGAATGACACGGTCAAAAAAATTCAAGATCTCACATACTGATAAAAAATTGCTCTAGAATTAATTGACCCATTTTATGCCCAAAACGTACTCCTAAAGCTCTTATTTCACTTCCAATTTTTATCTAATTATGGAAATATCTGTAGATCAAATGTATAGAATTGAAAATAACGGACATGATATGGGATTTTTAAAAAAATTCATGATGGAAAATGCTGGAGCAGCTGCAGTCAAAAGATTAGCAGAAAAAATAGATCTTGAAGCAAAAAATGTTTTGATTTTTGTTGGTATGGGAAATAATGGTGGAGATGGTTTAGTAATGGCACGACATCTGTCTGGTTACGGATCAAAGGTAACTGTGGTTTTACTTGGACCTCCTGAGAAAATTAAAACTGAAGAGAGTAATTGGAACTGGTCTATTCTAAAAAAAATGCCTTCTATCAAACTGATTTCTGGTAATGATATTAGTTTTGAGTTTAATCCTGATGTTGTTATTGATGGTATCTTGGGCACTGGCATTTCTGGTGAGATTAAGGAACCATATGCATCTGCAATAAATTACATAAATGGATTAAATTGCTTAAAGTTTGCAGTAGATGTTCCCTCTGGATTAAATCCTGATAATGGCGAAACTGCAAATATCTGTGTAAAATCAGACATCACAGTAACATTTCATAAAATGAAAAGAGGTATTCCAAAAAGAAAAGATCTTACAGGAGAACTATATGCTGAAAAAATTGGAATCCCTCCAGAAGCTGAAGAGGGAGTTTTATGAAAGTCCATCAAATTTTAGTCGGAAGTATGCAAAACTTTGCATATATTGTTGAAGATGATGATACTGATGAAGCAATTATAATAGATCCTTCTTGGGATCTTGATAAAATTGAACAAGTTATCACTAGAAATAATTTGAAAATAAAATACATAGTAAATACTCATCATCATTTTGATCATACTCTTGGAAATGAATCTATGGCAAAATCAACTGGTGCCAAAATCATTCAACATGAAGAATCTGAACTACAAAATGATATTACGGTAAAAGATGGCGATGTGATAAATTTTGGAAATTCAGAATTACGTGTTTTACACACTCCTGGACATTCTAAGGATAGTATTTGTTTAATTGGCGATGGAAAAATCTTTTCAGGAGACACTCTTTTTGTGGGTAATTGTGGGCGAATTGACCTGCCTGGAGGCAGTGCAAAGGAGCTTTATCATAGCCTTTTTGATGTTTTATACTCTCTAGATGAAAATCTCACACTTTATTCTGGGCACAATTATGGACCATCTGCTATTTCTACAATTGGAAAGGAAAAAGCTACAAATCTTGTAATGCAAAGAAGGACTGAAGAAGAATTTCTTGATATGATGGGACAGTGAAGTGATTGAATGATTTTGAATTTTTTGGAAATGTCAAAAATGCTGAAAATTTTATAGATAGAATCAAAGATCAAAAATTTTTATTTTCATTTGTTATTTCATACACTGAAACTTCAGAAATTCCTGGAATTACTTTTGCAGGTGCTGATAAGGATTCTATAAAATTTACTCCTCCTGCAGATGCTGAATATCTTTACTATGGAAATTGTAAAACAATTGATAAAATTCCAATGACTCCTGATGGAAAACCTACCCCTGCACTACTTACCAAGACAGCACTTGAATCCTCCAGCATTCCACATATTGTAATTAATGCTGGAAGTAAAATTTCTCCTCAATTACCTTTTATTCAAACTGGTTTATCTCCTGGAAAAAACATTTCAATAAATTCAGCAATGACTAATTCTGAAGTTTCTCAAGCAGTAAATTATGGACGAATTGTTGGAAGAACCCTGGCATCAATTACTGATTGTTTGATAATTGGCGAAAGTATTCCAGGAGGCACTACTACTGCACTAGCTGTGATGAAAGCTTTTGGATATAAAGCAAGAGTAAGCTCTAGTATTCCAAACAATCCTGTTATTTTAAAAAACCAAATTGCAAGTATGGCATTAGAAGGATTGGATTCAGATAATCCATATGATATAATTGCAAAGGTAGGTGATCCAATGATTCCTTTTGTAACTGGTATGCTGAGCTCTGCTTCAGAAATTAATCCAGTTATGTTGGCAGGTGGAACACAAATGGCAGCGGTTTTAGCCTTTGCATCTAAAATTGGATTTAATGAAAAAAATACCGCGATTGGAACAACTTGTTATATTTCAGATGATGAAAGTGCAAACTTCAAAAATCTTGTATCTGAAATTGCTGATATTCCAGCAATAGCTGTAAATCCGCGCCTAGAAAATTCAAAATTTCCTGGATTAAGGGCATTTTCAGAAGGGTTCGCAAAAGAGGGTGTGGGTGCTGGTGGAAGTATGATTGCTTCAATGCTAAAAACTAAAAATGATTCTTCAAAATTTTTAGAGTTAGCAGAGAAAGAATATCACAGAATATTTACTTCACTGTAACTGATTTTGCTAAATTTCTTGGATAATCAGGATCAGTGTTTTTTTCAAGTGCAGCATAATATGAAAGCAATTGAATTGGAATAGTTTCTGAAATAGGAAAAGTTAATTCATTTGTCTTTGGGATTTTTATCCAAAAATCATACACATCACTATTTTTATCAGAAATTCCAATTATTTTTGCACCCCGTGCTTTAATCTCCCTACCGCTAGTCAATGTATCTTGATAGGTTGAATCTTCTGGATTTATAATTATTACAAAAACATTAGAATCCATCAATGCCAGTGGACCATGTTTCAATTCCCCTCCTGCAATTCCTTCTGCATGGATATATGTAAGCTCTTTAATTTTTAATGCAGATTCTATTGCTATTGGATAATGTATTCCTCTTCCAAGAACATAGATATCTGATATTTCTTTAATCTCATTAGCAATTTTTTTGATATTGTTATGTTCCTCAAGAATTTTTGATATTGAAGATGAAATTTCTTGAAAGTCAATCTCAACTTTTTCATTGCTCAGTTCTTGAATAATTTTATACAAAATAATTAACTGTGATGTAAAGCTCTTTGTGGCAGCAACTCCAATTTCGGGTCCACAATTCATTCCAATTACGATATCTGATTCTCTTGCCAAAGTTGAGGTTAATGAATTGATTATTGATATTATTTTACAATCGGCTTTTTTTGCAATATTGACAGCTTCTAACACATCTGCACTTTCTCCACTTTGTGATATGGCAATTAGGATTGAATTAGGCTCTATACTATCAGGAGAAAATTGTAATTCACTTGCAATTATTGACTCTGTTTTTATTTTGGCATATTTTGATAAAAGATATTTTGCTACTAACGAAGCGTTATGACTTGTTCCACTACCAGTAAGATAGATGTTTTTTGCATGTTTTAGATAATCTGCACACTCTTTAATTGCATCCATGGTACTTTCTCCTGCCTTGAATATTGTTTCTGGCTGTTCAGAAATCTCTTTCAATGTAAAATGAGCATAATCTCCCTTGTAGACATCTGCAAATTCCTTAGACACTTTAGTAATCTGAGGTTTTATTTCATTTCCATCAAAATCTAAAATTTGCATCTTACCTTGATCAATTAATACAAAATTTCCATTATCTATGTAAATTGCATCATCTGTCTGTTCAATAAACCCCAAAACATCACTTGAAAGAAAATATTTTTTCTCCTACACCTATAATTAATGGTTCATGAAATCTAGCTGCTGCTAATTGACCATTTTCAAACATTGCAATAAAAGAATAATGGCCCTTTAATTCTGAAATTGTTTTTAGCATTGTATTTTTTATGTTTTTTGAAATTTCGTAATTTTTTTGTAAAAGATTTGCTATAACTTCACTATCTGTTTCACTCTGAAAATTATATCCATGTTTTTCCAAATCATCTTTTAGTTCTTCAAAATTCTCAATGATTCCATTATGTACAATTGCAATTTTTCCTGAACTACTTGGATGAGGATGAGCATTTTCATTTGTTACTTTACCATGAGTTGCCCATCTAGTGTGGCCTATTCCGATTTTCCCGGGTAAATCCTCAAGATGAACTTTGGAATTTACTTCTGCTACTTTTCCAACTCCTTTCTTTAATTGTATTTGACTATTTGATTCAGTGGCAACTCCTACACTGTCATACCCTCGATATTCCATTCTTTTCAGTCCTTTGACAATGATTGGAGCTGCATTATCATCTCCAGAATAGCCTATAATTGAGCACATAATTGATCTACTGCTAGTATTGGGTTATTTACTGATTAGCTTATTTTTGTAATTAATCTGTTGAAGAATTTTCACTCTTTACCTCTTTGACTTTTGCTGACTCTTCTGGTTGAGTTGTTGGGCTCTCAGAAGGTTTTTCAGTCTGATTTTCTTCCGAGTTCTCAGATGAATCTTCAACTTCTGGGCTAGATTTTGCTTCATTCTCTTTACTTTTTTCTAAAATTTCTGGGAATTTTGATTCCGGTGTAAATTGAATTTTGTCTTCTTCTGTTGTGGTTACCGTATATGATGGAATGTTAATCACTCTATCACCAATCATTATGTGGCCATGAACCACTGCCTGTCTTGCTTGATAAGGGGTTTGGAATCCAAATTTCTTATGAACCTGTGTTTGTAATCGCCTTGACAGTAAATCTTCAACTTCAAGATTTAACACGTCATCTAAAGTTGCATTACTACTTACTAATCCAATCTTCGCTAAAGATTTCATTAATATTGGTTCTTTCTCTTCTCGAATATCTTGTTGTAAAGCAAGTAATGACCTTGCTTGATGTCTCACACCAGATAATTTTGTATGTGCTTTCCATAATTCTTTTTTTGTCCTTAAACCAAACGTACCGAGAGTTTTCAACTCTGACATTTTCAAATCATAATTTAATGGTCTTTTTGGTTTTCTCCAAGTTTTTCGTGGATATTTAGGATCTCCCATTTATCTCACCTATTCTTTCTTCTCCGTTGATTCTTTCTTTGCTGGTGTAGTTGTTGCAGCTGTAGTTGTTGCAGCTGTAGTTGTTGCAGCTGCTGCATCTCCAGTTGGTGCTGCTACGGCTTCTGGTCCAGATGATTTCACTGGAGCTGCCTTTCCTCCTTTGGCAACACCCACAGCTCCGCCTTTTCTGCCTGTACATCTAGTTCTTTGTCCTCTTACTTTTAATCCGTACATATGACGATAGCCTCTCCAACTGCTGGTAATTCTTTCTCTTTCAATATCATTTCTTAGTGTAAAATCTATATCTGAAGTTAAAATATGAATGTCCTTTCCTGTTTCAACATCTTTTCTTCTATTTAGGAACCATAGGGGAAAATTTGAAGAACTTGGATCAGTAATTAATTTTTCAATTGCTTGAACATTTGAATCAGTCAAATACCCTACACTTGAATTTGGATTAATTTTTAAAGTATCTAAAATGGCTGTAGCAAAATTGTACCCTATTCCCTTAATCTGGGTTAATCCTACAGTGATCTTCTTTTCTCCAGGAATATCATTTCCCACTATCCTAACAATGTGATTATATTCTTGAGTACTCAAGTATTCAAAAATTCTAGATTTCCCAGATAAAAACCATGCTAGGCGTCACCTTGCAGTATTCACAACAAAACTCCTCAGAAAGATTTGATATTTCCTTAGTTTCTATGATGATTAATCGTATCTTACTAATTAATTCAAAATATTCTGTCTTTGAACTTTAGGTACACTTTCTCTTAACTTCAATCATTTTCCTTAACTTTCTGCCATAATCTTAGATATTTACGTAAAGTCAGAATCTTTTGTCCAATTATTACCTTGAACATTCCATTGGTTACACTTGCAGCATTTCTTTATTCCAATTCTAGCATCCACATCTATACAAAAACAATGAATTCCTTTACCTGAAGGATCTCTAGTACATAATTTCTGCATTAATATGAATAAAATGATTTTCTTAATATGTTATTTGTAATAATTTTTATTAATTTTAGAACGTTATTTCCAAATAGATGTTTTAAGCATCTTAGAAAGGTTATTAGTTTACAATTAAACGAAGAATCAAGTGGGACAATTCCTATGATCGAGAAAAAGTTGTCGAGTGTATGTTTGATCCAATCACTTCTTCTATAATCGCAGAATTAGAAGATGGAGAAAAAAATTCCTCGTATTTAGCTGAAAAAACATCTATCTCTGAATTTGATGTTCGTGAAAGACTTTCTTATCTTGTAGCTCATGGTTTTATCATTGAAAATCAGATTGACAAACAATCCATATTTTCTGCAGATGTTGACAAACTTTCTCAAGTTGTAGAACATGATGAAAATTTTGGGGCGGCAATTGAAGGTTTAGAAAAAATGGACAGTTTTCTTAACTAGCATCTTTTTTACGTTTAATTACATTATAGTACATTGCTACACCCACCATTCCAATCTAACCGGCACCTAAACAATATGATACATGGAAATAAAGCACCGATCTTTTCCAATCGTCTGGTTCGGGTCCGATCACTCCGAAGATCTGTATCGGTTCCCTTCATTTTCAATTAGATAATGTGTATTCTCCCGACGTTGTAACTCAAACGATCCTTCGTACGACTTCTTCATTAACAGATGGAGATTCTATTTCTGTGTTAGACGGATCCAAAATCCTTTGCTAGTGACGCACTACCTTTCATAATCGATTATCTGTACGGCATATACTCCCTGTTTTGGGTTTCTAGTATGGTCTAGTGCGATTTCTACTCTCAAATCTTTGGCCTGATCCGACATCTCCCTCACCTTTGACTTAGATCTTCAAACATTACAGAATTCCCATAAGCCGATAGAAGCATTCCTATTCCTATTAGACCGCCAACAATTGCCAAAAGAGTACCTGATTTTTTCACCCTTTTCGGATTTAACACTCTTCAGTTTAAACCTAATTTTCCATTAATTTTTAAGAATTAACCTAATTTAACAAATTTAGATTAGGGTAAGAAATTTAGCCTAAGCTAAATTATAAATAATCTATTTTTCATCAGGTAAGTGAACTTGAAATTTAGCCGATCAACTATTATGGTTTTAATTTTACTTGTCATGTTTGGAGTCTCCGCAATTTTGATTTTTCCCACCATTTCGGAAGCACAATCGGAGCAAAAGACCTTTGTAACTCACTCTGGAGGTGTCATAACAACAGCAGGCGAGATAATTGATCCTGTATACACCACATCGATTGATCCTGAACACACCACATCTACTGTAGAATTTGATCCAATGGAATACTTACGAGAATTTAACTATGGACAAGTTTCACAGTTGCCTGACGGTACCACTCTAAGAGAATTTACTATTTTTGCTGAAGACGATCAAATTATGGAGGTTTCACCAGGCGTATTCTTTAATGTATGGACCTACAATGGTACTGTTCCAGGTCCAACGATAAGAGCTACTGAAGGGGATATTGTTCGTATAAACTTCATCAATAACGGTTCAAAATCACATACAATGCACTTTCATGGAATCCATCCAGCAGAAATGGATGGTGTATTTGAAATAGTTGGACCTGGAGGCGGTCAATTTACCTATGAATTTAAAGCAGGTCCTGTTGGTGTTCATCCATACCACTGTCATGTGATGCCTCTTGAAGAACACATTGTACGTGGCTTGTATGGGGTTTACATTGTTGATCCAAAAGAAGGCAGACCTGCAGCAGATGAAATGGTTATGGTTCTAAATGGTTTAGATATGGACTTTGATGGAGAAAATAATTTCTATGCTGCAAATACAATTCCATTTTACTACCAGAACAACCCAATTCAAATTAACACAGACGA
>PVMK01126081.1_pt1 | contig 20790 bp, 24 predicted proteins | sample 1853481 | NCBI WGS metagenome assembly PVMK01 (sample SAMN08533507, study PRJNA380276) | Marine sediment metagenome, whole genome shotgun sequencing project.
CGTGTCGGGCGTCTCATGCGGAAGCACGTCGACAAGAAGGCCTGGCGCCAATGTCGCCGTAATCGATCGGATCGTCTCTTCAGAACCGTCACGGGTGAACCAGTCGGTAACGAACCACTCTGCCGTGACTTCGGTGAGTCGATCGGTTGGTGCTTCTGTGAGCGGTTCCTCGGCTCGCAGGTCGGCCTCAGCGATGACCATCGATGTCGGCGGTGCGGACACAGGTTCCTCCGCCACGAGGAGTGCAGGAGGCGGATCAATAGCAGCGGTTTGTGGCGGCACAGGTTGGGTACTGCCACCGATGAGACGCATTCCGAGCACCGCAACAACGAGTACGCCCACGACGCCAACGGCGAGATAGATTCGTTTATCGATTCCGTCATCCTGCTGAGCCACGAGGTTCGACCAAGGGATTTGCTCGAACTCTTCGGATTCCATGCTCACCTTCCGGGTATGTGAAGCACCTGACCTGGGTGTATCAGGTTGGGGTTGGCACCGATGATTTCTCGGTTCATGTCATAGATCGCCCGCCAGAGCTCGGAGATTGTCGAGCCGTCCTGAGCCGAGCCTTCGGTCGAGAGAATCGTCCGGGCGATCCTCCACAACGAGTCACCGGTAACGACGGTATATGAGAAACCTGCGGACACGACGGCCGGCCAGTGGACAACCGACACGCTGTCCGCAGCGACCCGCGGAGCAGCACCGGTCATCTGTGTCATGCGTTCGCTCGGTGGTCCAACACTCGCTTCTGCCATCCCAACACTGCCGACCAGAGCGGCTGAGATCACGATCGCGGCGACTCGCCGACCGATGGGGAGAACGGTGGCAATATGAGAAACCGCCAGAAGCGCAGGACGAACCGCGGTCCCAAGGAGCCACGTGCTGAGAGCGCCGACGAGATACAGGAGGAATACGGTTGCAGGATCCATACACCCAACCTGTCAGACGCGGAGCCCCAGTTCAAGAGGTCCGTGTCTAAACCGTTCTGGCGTAGATCAGCCGCCGATGTAGCTCATCTCGACTCTGGGGGTGTTGAGGGGAGTTGCGCCGCGCAGCTCTGAGTACTGATCGTCTCGCTTCGTCCACGTGCGCTCGATGAGGGCGCGGATGTCGTCATCGGATGCGTCGGACCGCAGCGGAGCACGCAGGTCTGTCCCGTCAGAGCCGAAGAGGCATGTGTAGAGACTGCCTTCGGCCGACAACCGCAGACGAGTGCATCCGCCACAGAACGGTGCGGACACTGACGAGATGAACCCGACCTCACCGCCACCGTCTGTGAAGCGATACCGACTTGCGACCTCGCCTGTGTAGCTCGGATCCACGGGCTCCATCTCCCACCGGTTCGAGACCAACTCGACCAGCTGCGCCGAAGGAACAACCAATTCAAGGTTCCACGAGTTGAGCGTCCCCACATCCATGAACTCGATGAATCGGACCATGTGGCCCGTTCCTCTGAATCGTTCGATGAGAGGGATGATCTGATCCTCGTTCCAACCGCGGCGCACGACCGTGTTGATCTTGATGGGGTTCAATCCCGCCGCATCGGCGGCGTCTATGGCATCAAGGACCGTCTTGACGGGAATGTCGGTGTCAATCATCTTGCGAAACATCTCGTCGTCGAGTGCGTCGAGGCTCACGGTGATCCGATCGAGACCTGAGCTCTTGAGACGCTCAGCTTCACGCTCGAGCAGCAGCGCGTTCGTGGTCATCGCAAGGTCGTCAATTTCATCGAGATCCGCGATCATTTCAACAAGACGATGCACATGGCGACGCAGAAGCGGCTCGCCGCCGGTGAGTCGCACCTTGCGGACGCCGAGGTCGGTTGCGAGTCTCGTTATCCGACGGATCTCTCCGTACGACAACACCGAGGATCGGTCGAGATATTCGTGGTCGTCGTAGATCTCGCGTGGCATGCAGTAGCCACACCGGAAGCTGCACCGGTCGGTTACCGAGATCCGAAGGTCGCGCAAGGGGCGCTTGCGCGTGTCTGTGACCATTCGGGAACGGTACTCCGTCCCGAGCCATTGCACCACGAATCCGGAACAGGGTCCTAAGAGACCAGAGAGAGGAACTCGCTCCGTGTGCGAGCGTCGGACACAAACGTGCCGCGCATGGCACTCGTCACCATGTTCGACTCCTGTTTCTGCACGCCGCGCATCATCATGCACAGGTGCTTGCCCTGCATCACCACACCAACACCGTGAGGGTCAAGAACATCAGTCATCGCATCGGCGACCTGATTCGTCAAGCGTTCTTGCACCTGCAACCGGCGGGCGTACACATCGACGATCCGAGCGATCTTGGAGAGTCCAATGATCTTGCCCTTCGGGAGGTACGCGACTGTTGCGGTGCCAAAGAACGGAAGCATGTGGTGTTCGCACATCGAGTAGTACTCGACATCGCGCACGACGACCATCTCTGACGCACCCTCGGCGTCGAATAGCGCATCGTTGACGACCTGCTCCACCGAAGACGAATATCCGCTCGTCAGGAAGTCCAATGCCTTCGCCACACGTAGCGGCGTCCGCTGTAGGCCCTCGCGCTCCGGGTCCTCCCCGATCTCGATCAGTTGATCCCTGACGATTGCCTCAAGCCTCGGTGCGTAGACACCCTCAACGTCGTCGAAGTCCACGACGGCTCGTGTCGTGTACGGGGTGGAGAGCCTGATCGCCGTATTCGGCCTGACATCACCATCGCCTGTGCGCAGAGCCTCTGCGATCTCAACCGTCGTCCGACCCGACACCGGGTGGACTCGGCGCGGAGCTACCTCTGCGACGGGGACAGCGATGTGTGCCTTCGTCTCTGCCTCCGGATCTGGGATCGCCCAGCCGTCGAACTCCTTGACGACGTCGCCGTAATAGACAATGTCGAGGTCTGCCGTTCGGGGCGCGTTGGGGTCGTCCGACCGCTCTCTACCCAAGACGTCCTCGACGCCGTGAAGGGCGTCGCGCAGACTCTCAGGATCGAGCGTCGTCGTCACGAGGACCGCCGCGTTGAGGAAGTCAGGTGCATCGTCTGGGCCGCCAACCGAAGCGCTCTCGTAGCACGTGCTCACCTCGCGGACAGTTATGTCAGGAAGACGGCGAAGACGGCGAATGGATTCGGGAAGACAGCGTTCCTTGTCGAGGTTCGATCCGGCAAGGATGACAGCTTCAACTGTGTCTTTGAATGTTGACATGGTTCCTCCTATGCGGAGTGGTCAACCCGTGATCTGACAATCGTAATCCCGACACTTCGAGCATGCCGAAGTGCGCCGGGTTTCTCAACAGTCACCTCAACCCGATCGACGCGCCCGTCAGCCAGGCAGATGTCGGCGATCTCCTGCACCAACCGCTCAACGAGCATGGGCTCTCCGGCTTCGATGTGGGCGATGATGGCCTTCGTGATCGTGCGGTAGTTGACCGCAGCGTCGATGTCGTCCGACATCGACGCTGGGCGGGTATCGACCCAGAGCGTCGCGTTGACAAGGATGTCCTGCTTGTTGATCCGCTCGTCGGGGTTGATCCCGATGATCCCAGAGACGAGCAGGTCCTTGATGTGAATCTGATCCATGGCGGAACGGTAGTCAGTGACCAACCCACTGAGCGCGATTAGTCATTATGTCTAGTATGCTGGACACAATGACTAATACATCACGGAGGCAGGGACTGATGAGTGGCACCAGACCAGTGATTGAAGTACGGGATGTACACAAGTCCTTCGATGAAGTCGAAGCAGTGAAGGGCCTCAGTTTCTCTGTGTATCCCGGTCAGGTCCTTGGCCTCCTCGGACCAAACGGAGCAGGAAAGACCACGACGATCAAGATGCTCACCACACTAAGTCGGATCGGTGAAGGGACCGCCTCTGTCGGAGGATTCGATGTCGAATCGCAACCCGACGAGGTCCGGCAGCTAATCGGACTCGCAGGCCAATCGGCAGCGGTCGACGAGAAGCTCACCGCTCGCGAGAATCTTGAGCTCTTCGGACGCCTCTACAAGATACCCAGGACCGAACGTCGCGCGAGGATTGACGCACTCATCGATCAGTTCGATCTGGGCGAATTCGCTGACCGAGCAGCCAGGACATATTCCGGTGGGCAGAGACGACGCCTTGATGTGGTTGCCGCCCTCATTGCCAGGCCACCAGCCGTGTTCCTGGACGAGCCAACGGCGGGTCTCGACCCACGTAGCCGATCGGAGCTGTGGGATACCGTGAGATCCCTTGCCGACGACGGTACGGCGATCGTCCTCAGCACGCAGTACCTCGAGGAGGCGGATCGCCTCGCCGACGAGATTCTGGTGATCGACCGCGGTCAGGCAGTTGCACAGGGATCTCCGGCTGCTCTCAAGGCACAGCTCGAAAGGGATGTGCTTGAGGTGCATCTCCGTAACGACTCCGATGTCGAGATCGCGAGAGACATGGTTGCGTTTCTCAGCGATGTCATCGTGGATACAGCAGCTCGCCGAATCGACATAAGGGTCTCCGGTACAGCGGAACGCCCCCTAGATCTGCTCCGAAGGCTAGAGGACGGAGGCGTTGGCATCTCTCACTTCCAACTCAGGCAGCCAACGCTCGACGACGTATTCCTGAGCCTCACCGGCTCACCTCCATCCGAAGATGAGGAGACAACCGAATGACAGCCCAAACCGAACGCTCCGGATCGACCGAGGTTGTGACCAACCCGAGCACCATCATCCGCGTGCGTAGGGCAGCGCTTGACACCAGCACTGTGTTGTGGCGAGACATGATCCGTACGATGCGCCAGCCAGATCAGCTCGCATTCGCGGTTGTCATGGGCGTGTTCTTTCTTGTGCTGTTCAACTATGTGTTCGGCGGTGCGATCGGCGCTGGCACTGGCGTCGACTATCTGCAGTATCTCTTACCAGGGGTGCTGGTGATAACAGCTCTTCAGGGAGCCCAGCAGACTTCAATGGGGCTCGCCTCCGATTTCACCGAAGGCGTGAATGATCGCTTTCATTCGCTGCCGATGAGCCAGTCGGCAGTGATCAACGGGCGCACGATTGCTGACGCTGTCCGCAACTCCGTTGGACTCATACTTGTCGCAGTTCTCGGCATCATCATGGGGTTCCGATTCGCATCCTTCGGCGGCGCGGTCATGGCGCTCGCGCTCTCGATCGGAATCGGCTACGGCTTCTCATGGCTGGGTGCGGCAATCGCTGCGAAGGTCAGACAACCCGACATGGTTGGCATGCTGTCGATGTTCTGGTTGTTTCCACTGATGCTCGCCAGTACCGCCTTCGCCCCGGCCGAGACGATGCCGGGCTGGCTTCAGCCCTTTGTTACGTACCAGCCCATTTCAGCGGCATCGGACGCTGTGCGAGGACTCGCGAATGGAGTGCCGGTCGGCAGCGACATCCTGCTGACTCTCGTATGGATCGTTGTTCTCCTTGGCATTTTCGTGCCAGTATCGGTGCGTCTCTACATGAAAGTGGATTAGTGCACTCACCATCGGGTTCCACGCCACCCATCGACGATCGAATTGTCCACGCCTCCCTCACCTTGATCAACGAACACGGACTCAGTGGCGTCACCATGTCCCAGATTGCAGAGGCTGCGGGAGTCGCTCGCCAGACGCTCTACAACCGCTACGGGGACATAGAGAGCATCGTGGCCGCAACGATCGAGAGGCACCACCACGAGAGCATCGATCTGCTTGAGACCACTATCGGCATCGCCGAGTCACCCACGGACAAACTTGAGCAGATGGTCCGCCACTACGCCGCTATGGGTGCCCACTCGCAACACTCGCTCGAACTTCGTGGCGCACTCGCGGAGGAGTTGAGGGCGAGCCTCGACGTATATCAGAATGTCGTGGAGGCACATATCAGGACGATCATCGAAGACGGCCAGGAGATCGGCATCTTCCGCTTAGACCTGGATCTCGATGTCGATACTGTGCTGATCCGGTCATTGCTCGAAGGAGTGCAAGACCTCGCGGCGGAGACACCCGATCAAGCCGCTCGAATTGCCACGACGGGCACGAAGACAATCGTTTCTGCTCTGCGCTGACCTGCTCACCGCATCCTCCCACTCATGGAGCTGGAAGGAACGCATTGCGTTCCCATCACACGAGGTGGGCGCCTCCGTCGAGACGGATAATCTCGCCTGTGATGAAGTCGTTCTCACACAGGAACGCAACAGTGTCCGCAACAACCTGTGCCCCGCCAGCCCTTTGGAGCGGCAGTTCGGCTGCCAACTGGTCTGCGTACTCCTCTTCTTCGCCTGGTGGAGGCAGAATCACGCCAAGCGCGACTGCGTTGACCCTGATCGATGGCGCGAGAGCGGCTGCGGCGGCCCGAGTGAGCGTATCCACGCCACCCTTTGCAAGCATGTACGAAAAATGTTTGCGGTACGGACGCATCGTCTTGACATCAGTCACGTTTACCACAGCGCCATCGCCATCGTCGGGGATGTTGGCGGCGAAAGCCCGGATGAGCATGGTGGGAGTCGTGAGCGACAGATCCTGTGCAGAACGAAACCCATCCACGGTCACATCTTGAAGCGTGTCGAATGGGAAGCCCGATGCGCTGTTCACGAGGATCGATGGAGGTCCAAACGTCGCAGCAGCCGCCGCGATGAGATCAGGTGCTTGGTCAGGATTCGACAGATCAACGGAACCGATCGCAGCCACCCCTCCAGCGTCGACGATCTCCTGTCTCAGTGCCTCGGCAGGTCCAGACGATCGGTTGTAGTGGATGAACACCGATGCACCTCTGCGAGAGAGTTCCCGGCTGATGGCCGCACCCACGCGCACAGCGCCCCCGGTGACGACTGCTGTTCTTCCTTCAATCTCCATTGCGGGCCATCGTAGCGATGATGCCTCTCTCCGTGGTTTCGTCCTATGCTCAGCGGCGTGAGCAAGGAAGATCCGAAACCGGGCCGTTGGATACTCCCGATAGTCATTGCAGCACTTATCGGGTTCACGTATGTATTCGTCACCGCACTACCAGCAGCCGATATCGCCGCGTCCACCACCACGACGCTTCCTCCGACAACGACTCAGCCGCCGACGACCACCACGACCTCGACACTCCCTACTGACGTCCTCGCCTTCCTCCAAGAGCTCGACCGCTTTGAGAACCTCGCCAACGATCTCCAGACGGAGATGGACGCCGTCAACAACGCACGCGAGGACGGCGCAAGCTTCGACGACACTCTCGCTGGCTTCGAAGCAGTGCAGGATGGAGCACAGGACCTCGCCAACCAGGTCGCGGCGACGACGGTTCCTGATATCTTCGCGCCTGCCTGGCCCGACACCATTGACGCATCCCAGGACCTCGTGACACAGGCGGATGCAGTTATTGAGGGCCTTCGCGCCCCAGATGACGGAACGCAGCGGCGCGCAGCGGTTGCGGAGTACGCCGTCAAGACAACCGCCTTCAACAATCAGCTCGACGTGGTCAGAGGTCTGACGCCCTAGCGGGTGAACGCCATGAACTGGCCCATCGTCGTTGGCGTGATCGCAACTCTCGTAGTCGTCGCAATCGGGTCGCACCTCCTTCTCACCTGGTTCGACCAGCGCGGATGGGCGTACTACCGCAACCCGGACGCACCAAGGGGCGGCTCGCTGGGGCTGCTCGAAGAGATCTATCAGCCCTCGGCTGCACACGTCATCGATCAGAAGACGCTCGAGAACTCGATCAGGGACCAGGCAGAGTCTGGTGATGGGGACTTGCCGATCAGCGCCACATGAATCGAGCGGAGTTCTCGCGACGGGTTGACGGCGTGCTCGCGGAACTTCCCTCGTGGGTCATCGAGCAGATCGACAACCTCGTCGTGAGGGTTGCTGATCAACCCACATCCGACCAGGATCCTGACGGGAACGGCCTTCTCGGTATTTACGAGGGAGTCCCACTCGCCGATCGCGGTGTCGACTACTTCGGATACGCTCCCGACCAGATCATCATCTTCTACCTACCCCACGTGGACCTCGGGCTGTCCGACGCCGAGATGTCAGACGAAATTCGTGTGACCGTACTCCACGAAATTGCCCACCATCTCGGCATCGACGATCAACGGCTCCACGAACTTGGATGGGGATAACCAGAAACTGAAGAGGGCGCCCTCCCAGGAAGGCGCCCTCTCGCTCGGCTCTGGATACTTGACTCGGTCAGGCCAGCTTCGAGCACACCGTCTCGGTGATCAGTGCCGCCACGACATACGGATCAGCATTGGCGTTTGGACGACGGTCCTCGATGTAGCCCTTCTTGTCCCGATCGACCATCCACGGAATACGAACCGACGCGCCTCGATCCGACACTCCATATGAGAACTCGGACCAGGGAGCGGTCTCGTGCATACCTGTGAGGCGGCGCTCGATGCCAGCCCCGTAGAGCTTCACGTGCTCGCCAGCCTTCTCTCCGAGTGCCTCACATGCGGCGATGATCGGATCCCAACCCTCGCGCATGGCGTCGGTCGAGAAGTTCGTGTGCATTCCTGCACCGTTCCAGTCACCGGCAACCGGCTTTGGTTCGAGTGTTGCTGAGATGTCGTAGTCCTCGGCAATTCGGTACAACAGCCACCGAGCCAGCCAGAGATGATCTCCCACAGCAACAGTGTCGAGTGGACCGATCTGGAACTCCCACTGGCCGATCATCACCTCAGCGTTGGTGCCCGAAATTTCGATGCCGGCTTCGATACACGCCCAGGTGTGGTCCTCGACGATGTCTCGGCCCCAGATCTCATCCGCGCCGATACCGCAGTAATAGCCACCCTGAGGAGCGGGGAATCCGCCGATAGGCCAACCGTGTGGCCGGCCGTCCTTGTAGAACGTGTACTCCTGCTCAAGGCCGAACCACGGCTCCTGATCTTCGTACTTCTCGAGCGCGGCAACCGCAGCGGCACGAGTGTTCGACTCGTGCGGTGTCATGTCGACGTTGAGAACCTCACACAACACGAGGACGTCGTCGCCACCACGGATCGGGTCTGGCACGACCTTCACCGGCCTGAGAACACAATCAGACTGTTCGCCAGGCGCCTGCTCGGTTGAGGAACCATCGAATCCCCAGATCGGAAGCTCTGCTCCGTCGGGAAGCACTTTTGTCTTGGATCGCAATAGGGCCGTCGGCTTCTTGCCGTCGATCCAGATGTACTCGGCGCGATATGCCATAGTCCCTGCCTTTCATCTGTGGTCTGGTGCAGCCGGCGCGCTGGATGCGCCGATCATCACTGCCACGCTAGGGGTTGGGCAGTTTCTTGGCCGTAACGCGAGTGTGAACGCTGTGTTACATCGCTTGCCCGAATGGCGGCGATGAGGAATGATTCAATACGATTGGAACCATCGGATACCGGAGAATGTATGGAACGACAGAAGGAATACGTCCTCTCGACAGTCAAGGAGCGGGGAATCCGCTTCATCAGGCTGTGGTTCACCGACGTCCAGGGTTTCTTGAAGTCCTTTGCGATCACGCCTGTCGAGTTGGAACTCGCTCTTGAGGAAGGCATGTCATTCGATGGAAGTTCAATCGATGGCTTCTCCCGCACCCACGAAGCCGACATGCTCGCAAAGCCTGATCCGACGACGTTCCAGATTCTCCCTTGGAGGAGCGGCGACGCCGGAGTGGCGCGCATGTTCTGTGACATCGTTACGCCCGACGGGGACCCCTTCGCCGGTGATCCCCGCCGTGTGCTGCGGCGGCAACTCGAGAAGGCAGCAGAACTCGGCTACAGCTTCTACGTGGCACCAGAGATCGAGTACTTCTACTTCGAGGATTCCTCTGAGAACCCAAAGGTGCTCGACCGGGGCGGATACTTCGACCTGACCCCGCTCGATGTTGCCCAGGAGTACCGACGCTCAACGATCATGGCGCTTGAGGCACTTGGCATCCCTGTCGCATTCTCCCACCACGAAGTCTCCCCTTCCCAGCACGAGCTGGATCTCAGACACACCGATGCACTCACGATGGCAGACAACATCATGACAACCCGCCTCACGGTCAAGGAGGTTGCCATCGAGCACGGCATTTATGCGACATTCATGCCGAAGCCGCTCGAGAAATACGACGGGTCAGGCATGCATCTGCATCTGTCGCTCTATCAGGGAGATGAGAACGCGTTCCACGACGAGTCTGGCAACTACGGACTTTCGAAGGTCGCCCAGGGGTTCATCGCAGGCCTGCTACGACACTCGGCTGAAATCACTGCCGTAACCAACCAGTGGGTGAACTCGTACAAGCGCCTCGTAGGCGGCTTCGACGCCCCAACATTCGAGACGTGGGCTCGCAACGATCAGAGCGCTCTCGTGCGGGTGCCTGCAACGAAGAAGGGCAAGATCGACTCCACCCGGATCGAGTATCGCTCACCCGATGCTGCGATCAACCCCTACTTGGCGCTCTCGGTGATCCTTGCGGCAGGGCTCGCTGGCGTGGCTGGCAACTACGAGCTCCCACCCGAGACAGGCTCCAATGTTCTCCGCATGTCTGCCAACGAACGACGCGAGGCTGGCGTCAGGCACATTCCGCGCAACCTCATAGATGCGCTCAACGTGATGGAGACCTCAGACCTGGTGAGGGACGCACTCGGCGATCATGTGTTCGGATGGTTCCTGAAGAACAAGAAACGCGAGTGGGCACGATACGAAGAGCATGTATCTGCCTACGAGCTGAGGGAATATCTTCCGGTGCTGTGATGTATGTGGCCGTCTACCCCGAGTCTCCGTCAGCCTCTCTCACTGGGGCTCTCATCGGCGCGGGGTATCAGCCGGTTCCAATCACCGATGTCGCTGACGCCGGTCGTAAGGAACCGCCGGGAGGGTGGGGCGCAGCGGTCGTCGAATTGGGGGACAACCCCGATCTCGCGATCACCGTCGCAGGAAAGATTCGCGAGGAGTATGACCTCGCTGTCCTCATCGTCGTGGACCGCACACTCACCGCAGATCTCGACGACAGGGACGGCTTCGATGATTTCGTCCTCACCCCCGTCGATCGCACCGAACTCCGCATCCGGCTCTCACGCCTCAACGTGGCGGAGATCGCGGACGCTGATGACCCAGTGCTTCGCCACCATGACCTCGAGCTGAATACTGCCACGTACCAAGCGGCTCTTGCGGGGAAACCAATCGACCTCACATACATGGAGTACGAACTCCTACGATTCCTCGTCGAGAACCCGAACAGGGTGTGGAGCCGTGAGCAGATGCTGTCGAAGGTGTGGGGCTACGACTACTTCGGAGGATCGAGAACCGTCGACGTCCATGTGAGGCGCCTCCGCGCCAAACTTGGCGAAGAACGCGCCTCATGGATCACAACTGTGCGGTCGGTCGGCTACCGATTCGGCTAACCGCGGCAAGAAGAACGGCCCACACCTTATCGGTGCGGGCCGTCCCTGTCGCTGATTGTCGACTGTTGGCTCGACGCCTATCCGAAGGCCATCCAGGCAACGTCATCGAGCGTCTCCAGATCGCTTGCAAGCGCACCCATCTCTGAGAAAGTGAAGAGGGTTTCACCGATCACGAGCGAGCGGTTGATCGGAGCAGTCCACTCTTCGCAGTCCTCACAGCCCTCCTGGTTTGCGTTCGGATGCCTGATCTCGCCAAGTTGCTTGACACGGTTCGGAGTCGCTGAGATAACCACGGCGCCTGAGAAGTTGTCGCTCTTGTCTGTCTGGCCATCCCAGGACCAGCGCTGGAGTGGCAGAACTGCGATGCCTTCAGGCGCCCACCAGAGGAACGCGTGGTGGTCCCACTCCGCTTCTGAGTGAGCGTCGTCGAATGTCAGCCTCGAGAGACGCCTCGGATCGGTTGGGTCTGACACATCGAACACGGAGACCTGTGTGCCCTGTGTGCGGCCCTCATCGGTCGCGTCCTGGCCGACGCCAAGGAGTAGGTCCTCGCCGATCGGATGCAGGTATGCCGAGTACCCGTTGATCTTGAGTTCGCCCTTGACCTGCGGATCCGTCGGATCTGTGAGATCGACCACGTAGAGCGGGTCCACCTGGCGGAACGTGACGACGTACGCCTTGTCCTGGATGAAGCGGACCGCATAGACCCTTTCGTTCTTGCCAAGGCCGTCCACCGATCCGATCTGGACCAACTCGCCGCCTTCGCGCTGCATCGTGATAACCGCGGTATCGGGGACATTCGACGAACCCCACCAGGGATTCTCGTCGGTCGTGACAACACGGAGCGTGCCCTTGTACTCGTCCATGGAGAACTGGGAGTGCAACACGCCCTCTACCTCGCCCGAGGCAACGTAGGTCGCCGTATTCGGATCGGAGATGTCGAACATATGGATCTGTGTCGTCAACCCCTCGTCGTTCTGCTGATTCTGCTCCCACCTGATCGCAGGCCACGCCATCCACGGCGAAGTCGCCACGTAGAGGTTGTCACTTGAGGCGTAGATCGTCTGACCCTCTGCGAGGAGTCCGATGCTGTTGCCCGGCTCAATGCCCTCATCGAGATCGACCGAGAGGATCGAGAGCATCGACAGACCGGAGAACTCCTCAGGATGCCCGACCTGATCACAACCGAGGACCGGTCCATCAGAGGTCGTGCCAGATTGATGGTCCTTGAGGATGTACCAGGGAACCCAGTTCTCGAGCGTTGAGTCTTCGATCAACTTCTTGTTCGCTTCGATGGCGTTCTGCTCGGCACGAATTCCGCTGCCTTCTGGGTACGCCCAGTCGAACCCGTTGGGTCCTGAGCGCACGACGACACGAACAGTGCCGTCGACCATACGGGACGACAGGATGCTGCCATCGAGCATGAGCGTGCTCACCGCTTCCATCGAGTCAGGATCAGAAACGTCGACCTCGGTAAGGACGACCCGCTGGGTCTGATACCCGGGAGCGATCGCGTCACGAGCGATTCCGTCGGAGAACGGCTCGATTCCGTATCCGCCGCCAGATGTCATGACGAGCAGACTGTCACCCGACAGGAAGAGTTGTTGTCCCCATCCGTCCAAGGGCAGCGACGCGACGATTCTCGGTGTCCCAGAGGCATCGATCCAATGCAGCTGTCCCTGAGCCACAACAAATATGCGCTCACCGTCGGTCTTGACAAGATCAGGCTCGTCCACCCCGGCAACCTGAACATTGGTACCCGAGTAATCGACGCCCTGGACAGCGCCATCAGATACAGAGAATCTCACTTCGCCGCCAGCGTCGAGGCTTGCGGTTGCTTCCTCGAACGCAACGGGATAGGCCCCGTAACTGTCGAGTCCGTACGGTCCCACGCGTTCGATCGCGTGCTTCTTCACGTAGTCAAGGAACTCGTTGCATGAGTCGAATGGCTGCAGCGCGGACGCGGCAAAAGCCTGCACGCCTGTCGGTCCCTGGGCGCCTGTGGCAGTGTTGTTGTTGTGTTCTCAGTGGAAGCGGCCTGGCATGCTGTGGCCACCACCGCAAGAACCGTCACCAAAATGATGATCGTGCGTCGCATAAACGAGCTCCTCTTCTCATTGTCCCTCACGAGTCGGACGACGCGAGGGGTTGAGCAGGTTCCCGACAATTGTCACGTTCTGTGGGCTGCCTGCGGCGCAGACCGGCATCTAAACCCTGGGTACGCGGGAACGCGGAGCGTTCCCTACTTCTCTTGGCGCGTTTGCGTTCGGACTCCGTCAGGAGACGCTTTCGGATGCGGATGGACTCAGGGGTGATCTCGACGAGCTCGTCGTCCGAAATCCACTCGATCGCAACCTCAAGGTTCATGTCACGAGGCGGCTTGAGCTTGATCGCTTCGTCTGTTGAGTGTGTGCGGATGTTCGTGAGTTCCTTGCCCTTGGTCGGGTTGACCGTCATGTTCTCCGGTCGCGAAGCCTCACCAATGATCATGCCCTCATAGACCTCGACGGTCGGACCCATGAAGAGCGTCCCTCGCTTCTGGAGGTTGTCGAGAGCGAACCCGGTGGATGAGCCTCTGCGATCGGCAACCATTGCGCCACCCTGTCGGGTAGGGAGTTCGCCAACCCATGCGATCCATCCTTCGTGGTGTTGGTGCACGAGGGCGGTGCCGCGCGTGACGGTGAGCAGCAACGAGCGCAGACCGAGCAGCCCACGCGACGGCGCAGTGAATGTGACGATGGAACGTCCGGTGTCCCCAGGCCTGAGGTCCGCAATGCGTCCCTTCCGTGGGGCCACGACCTGGGTCACAGCGCCGACGTACTCATCGGGAACGTCGACGGTGACCCGCTCAAGTGGCTCGTGTTTGGCGCCTTCGATCTCCTTGACGATGACTTCGGGCCGGCTGACCTGCAGCTCGAAACCTTCGCGGCGCATCGACTCGATGAGAACGGAGAGTTGCAGTTCGCCTCGCCCGGCGACCTCGATAACTTCCGGTGTGGACGTTTCGCCGAGACGGATCGAAACGTTTCCGAGTACTTCCTTGTCGAGACGATCACGGATCTGTCGGGACGTAACGAACTTGCCCTCGGTCCCTGCCAGGGGCGACGTGTTCACACCGAATGTCATTCGCAACACCGGTTCATCGACCTCGAGCCGTGGAAGAGCACCATCGCTTCGACATCGGCAAACGTGTCACCGATACCGACTTCGGGGAATCCGGCGACAACAAAGAGGTCACCAGCGACTCGATCTTCGACATCCTCGCGTGCAAGGCTTACAAACCCCATGAGGTTGCCGAGCTTCCGCTTGATCGGATCGTCATCGCCTTGCACAAGGGCGACCCTGTCGCCGGCACGCATCGGCCCCTCCATGACGCGGCCAATGGCGAGTCGTCCGAGGTAGTCGGATGCGTCAAGGTTCGTGACAAGTGCCTGCAGCGGAGCGTTCGGATCACCCGCTGGCGCCGGGATGCTCTCGATGATGGCGTCCAGCACGGGCGCGAGCGTGTCGTCGGGTCCGGGAACACCGACACCGACCATCGAATGGCCATCTCGGGCGATCGCGGAGATGATCGGAAATTCGATGTGGTGGTCCTCTGCATCGAGGTCAAAGAAGAGTTCGTAGATCTCGTCGACAACCTCATCGGTGCGAGCATCGGAGCGATCAACCTTGTTGATGACGACGACGGCTGGGAGGTGGCGTTCGAGCGCCTTGGAGAGGACGTATCGGGTCTGGGGCATAGGTCCCTCGGCTGCATCGACAAGAAGCAGGACACCGTCAACGAGGGTCAGCGCCCGTTCGACCTCGCCCCCAAAGTCTGCGTGGCCAGGCGTGTCGACGAGGTTGATCTTCGTGCCGTTCCATTCGATAGAGGCAGCCTTGGCGAGGATCGTGATGCCACGCTCGCGCTCCTGATCACTCGAGTCCATAACTCGATCAACAATCTTCTCGTGGTCGGCGAACACGCCAGCGGCGCGCAGCAGGCCATCAACGAGGGTCGTCTTGCCATGATCGACGTGCGCGATCAGCGCAACGTTCCTAAGGGGGGAGGAGGTCATGGAGTCAGGATACCGGTGGAATACGTGTTCTGATCGTGCGGTTGCTGCTAATTGCGCAAGGGAAGGATCGCAATGTCAGACTGGAACGCAGGAATCATCGATGAGTTCAGGGCGAACGAGGGAAAGGTCGGCGGAATGTTCGAAGGAGCACCGCTCCTGATTCTTCACACGACCGGTGCGAAGAGCGGAGCACACCGCGAGTCGCCGCTCGTGTATCTCAACCACGGGGACAGGACATACGTGTTCGCATCCAAGGCCGGTGCCGACTCACATCCCGATTGGTTCTACAACATCAAGGCCAATCCTGGAGTGAGCGTCGAGATCGGGACGGATCGCATCGACAAGACAGCCGTCGAGATACTGCTTGACGAACGAGACACGATCTTCGCCGAACAAGCAGGCCGCTACCCACGATTTGCCGAGTACGCGGCGGGCACGGACCGCACGATTCCCGTTATCGAGCTCACGTAACCGGAATCTTTCACTCAACCGGACGCGCTTGAGCCGGGCGACGTTGTCACCCGGCTCGTGCGCTGAGGCGCGGCGCTGATCTTTGAGAGCCTTCAGGCGGCGATCGGTGTGACCTCGATGTCGACGGGTTCTTCGCTGCGGAGCCACCGTCCCCAGCCGAGAAGTCCGATTGCAAGCACTGCGGAACCGACGACGGCACCGATGGCCCACGCCACGGGATAGTCCCCGTACGAGTCCCGTCGTCCGACCTCAAGAACATTCGCGATTACAAAGGCGATGAAGCCAAGCGCCAACCCGCCGGATACCAGAACGGTCGAAAGTTTTGGTGCCAGATCTCTGCGCAACACGGCGATCCCGAAGATCAGATAGCCGATCCCCTGAATCGCCATCCAGAAGAACACTGCCCAGGCGAGCACGCTCGAGGCAACACCGAGGGCTGTGATGCCAATGCCAACCATGCCAAGGGCACCAAGACCCCCATGGCGACGATTGACTCCGATCATCGCAAGAACTCCGAGGACACCAGCGACCATCAGCGTGGCGCTGAAGATCATGTAGTACATCCGCCAGTCGGAACCGTCGCCTGTCATAAATACGTATGCAAGCATGGCGACAAACCACATACCGGCTGATACGAGTGCAAAAAGTCCTGCACGTTGTGTGAATTGTGTTGGCACTGCTATTCCTCCCGTTGGGGTGGAGGCGTACACGACGGCCATCAGTTGAGGGTCACCAAACCGATCGAGGGTGGCTTGTTGGGCAGTGTCGGGCTCGTGTCCGCGAGCCAACATGTGATCAACGGCTGTGTAGAGATGGTCTTCCATCTCGGCAACAAGGTCGTCGAGGTCACGTCGCCAGCGGATCTCTGTGCGGACCGTGTCGAGATATCCGTCGATCAGGGTGTATCGGGCCATGGGGCTCCCTTCAATACCCTGGCCACCGCATTCGCGAACTCGTTCCACGCCAGGCGCTGCTCACCAAGTGCACCCCTGCCCTTCTCCGTCAGGCGGTATGTGCGTCTCCGTCTTCCACGCACCTCGGTCCACTCACTGTCGAGATGGCCACCCTTCTCAAGCCGATGCAATGCCGGGTAGACCGTTCCCTCGGGAAGGTCGAATGCCTCATCGCTGCGCATCCGCAGTTCGTCGATGATCGCGTACCCGTGTTTCGCACCGTCATGCAGGACGGCCAACAACAGGAGATCGAGATGCCCTTTCAGCGCTTGTCCTCTCATACCTAGGAACTCTATACTATGTATTCCTAGGCGTCAAGAGTGAGGACCAGAATCACCCGAAGTCGATGCCCTGGGCCAGGGGGAGGTCCTTCGACCAGTTGATGGTGACGGTCTGGCGACGCATGTATGCCTTCCAGGAGTCAGAGCCTGACTCGCGGCCTCCACCGGTCTCTTTCTCGCCACCGAAAGCGCCACCGATCTCAGCGCCGGACGTTCCAATGTTCACGTTCGCAATGCCGCAGTCCGAGCCCTCCGCCGAGAGGAAGAGTTCAGAGCTGCGCACGGAATCGGTGAAGATCGCCGAGCTCAGGCCTTGCGGTACCCCGTTCTGGACCTCGATTGCCTCGTCGAGCGAATCGACCGCTATCAGATACAGAACGGGACCGAATGTCTCTGTCTGCACGATGGGCGCATCCTTCGGAATCCTGATGATCGCCGGTTCAAGAAAGAAGCCGGTGCGGTCTGGTTCGTTTCCTCCTGCGAGCAATTCGCCACCCTGCTCGATAGCGATCTCGATTGCGGCCTTTGAGGTAACCACCGCAGCTTGGTCGACGAGCGGCCCGATCAGCGTGTCGTCATCAAGCGGATCGCCGAGCCTGATCTGTGAGAATGCAGCCACGAGACGATCAGAGAGATCATCAACAACGTCCCTGTGCACGATCAGGCGCCGCAGGGATGTGCAGCGCTGCCCTGTCGTGCCGGCCGCGGAGAAGAGCGTTGCTCGGACGACCATGTCGAGGTCGGCATCGTCCAACACGATGATGGCGTTGTTGCCACCGAGCTCAAGGAGCGACCTTCCGAGCCGCTTCGCAACCTCAGTACCAACGACCTGGCCCATCCGGACCGAACCAGTGGCTGAGATCAGTGGAACGCGGGCGTCAGCGACGAGTGCGGTTCCAACGGGGTCGGCTCGACCGACGGTGAGGCTGAAGACGCCTTCGAAGCCCGAGCCTGCCATAACTTCCTGAGCGATCTTGGTCGTAGCCACTGCCGTGAGCGGAGTGGTGTGTGATGGCTTCCAGATCATCGTGTCGCCACACACGGCAGCGATCAGCGCATTCCAAGCCCAGACGGCTGTCGGAAAGTTGAATGAGGTGATGATTCCCACGGGCCCCAACGGCTGCCACTGTTCATACATGCGGTGTCGTGGTCGCTCTGATGCGATCGTGAGGCCATAGAGCTGACGCGACAAGCCGACGGAGAAGTCAGCGATGTCGATCATCTCCTGGACTTCGCCTTCTCCTTCGGCGCGAATCTTGCCTGTCTCCATCGAGACGAGGGCCCCGAGCGGCTCCTTGTACTTGCGCAGGGCATCACCGATCAGACGCACATAGTTGCCTCGCTCGGGAGCCGGCAGCATTCGCCACTCCTTGAAGGTTTCCTCGGCAACAGTGATCGCCGCCTCGTAGTCAGTGAGATCGCCCTCTATCACCGTCGCAATGACCTCTTCGGTCGTGGGATCGATCGAGGCGAGCGTCGGGCCGTTGCCCTTCAGCCACTCCCCTGCAAAGACACCAGAGTTCTCGTTCTCAATACCCAGTGCCGCCAATACTGCATCACGTCTCACATGAACTCCTTGTTTCTAGCACTCTGGCGCTGATCAGGCCCGAATACGGTGCTCAGCAGCGCCAGACTCCGGTTAGCGGGCGGAAATGGACTCGATCTCGACGAGGAATCCGCCGGGGAGTGCACCTGCCACAATCGTAGAGCGTGCAGGACGTGATTCGCCAACGCACTCGCCGTACACCTCGTTGACGGCCGGATAATCGGCGATGTCGGCAACGAAGATTGTCGTTTTGACGATGTCGTCGTACCCGAGGCCGACGTCTGCCAACACCGCTCCGATGTTTCGCATCACCTGATGGGTCTGAACCTTGATGTCGCCCTCGACGGGTTCACCGGTTTCGGGAACGATGGGAACCATGCCCGAGATGAATACGAATCCGTTTGCCTCGGTGACAATGCTGTACGGTCCAAGCGGCGTCGGGCCACTCGGCGCATCGTGGATGATTTTTGGCATCGAACTTAGCTGAAGGACTTGCCGCAGCCGCAGGACCCGGAGACGTTCGGATTCTCGATGGCGAACCCTGCCCCCGCAAGACCGTCATCGTTGAAGTCGACAACCGCACCGGTCACCATTGAGGCGCTCTCGGCGTCTACGACGACTCTCACGCCATCTGTCTCACTCACGATATCGGATGGATTGATCGCTGAGTCGAAATACATGTCGTAGGCATATCCGGAGCAACCAGATCGTTTGACGCCGAGACGGAGGGCCATGTCGTCGCCGTCCTCAGCATCGATCAGTTCCTTGACCTTGGCGGCGGCATTCGACGTGAGTGTTACACCTTGGAGTTGGGCGCTTGGGGCGGTCATTCGGGCCTCCTGGTCCGGTGAAGGTTTGGGACCATCATGATAGGGGTAATTCCACCATCCGTCACCGTTATTCTTCCGCCATGGTTTCCGAAGCAGAAGTTCGCGACGCACTCAGGCATGTCATTGACCCTGAGCTGCACACTGACATCGTAGATCTCGGGATGGTCGATGAGATCATCATCCGCGACACACGGGTTCAGGTGGGTATTGCCCTGACGATCGCTTCGTGTCCCATGCGTGGCCAGATCGAGTCAGACGTTGAGCGACGAGTCGCCGCACTCGATGGAGTCGACCATGTCGACATCGTTACAGGAGTGATGTCCCAGGATCAGCGCAGCACGCTGATGGAGCGCGCCCGGATGAACGCACGCGAGAAGGCAACGCCAACAGCCATTTCGCCATCGACACGAGTGATCGCGGTGAGTAGCGGCAAGGGTGGAGTGGGTAAGTCGTCGCTGAGCGTGAATCTCGCACTCGCCATCTCAGCGCAGGGCCACTCCGTTGGACTGCTCGACGCAGACATCTGGGGCTTCTCAGCACCTCGCATGCTCGGCGCGAATGACACCAGGCTGAGCGCAAACAAGGCCCGCAAGATCCTGCCAACCGAAGTCAAGGGCATCCATCGCGTATCGACGGGACTACTGCTCGAGAACGAGGACACTGCCCTCATGTGGCGTGGGCTGATGCTGAGTAAGGCCGTTGAGCAGTTCCTCAACGACGTCGCATGGCCGAGCGACCTCGGCTACCTCATCATTGACATGCCGCCGGGAACGGGCGACGTGCAGATGGCGCTTGCCCGGCTCCTCCCCCAGGCCGAGATGGTCGTGGTCACGACCCCGCAGCTCGCCGCGCAGAAGGTCGCCGCTCGGGTTGCCGACATGGCGAGACGATCACACATGCCGATCATCGGCGTCGTCGAGAACATGGCAGGGTTCACAACAGGCGATGGGGCCCACTACGACATCTTCGGTACCGGAGGCGGTGCGGACCTCGCAGCCGATCTTGGCGTTGAACTTCTCGGATCGGTTCCCATCGATCCCAAGGTGGCATCTGGTGGCGACTCAGGTAATCCGGTTGTGTTGACAGAGCCTGAGGGACCTGCCGGATCGGCTGTCATCGAGGTTGCATCGCGAATAACGGAGATCCTCCCGCCCCTCCAGCTCGACTCGTGCATCGGAAGACTGTCGGCGCTGTAACCCGTCGATCGGCCACCTGGTCGTCAGCCGCACAACGCCTTCACAAGGGGATAGGGATTCACCCAATCGCCCCCAGGCGGTGCGTACTGGAAGTGGAGATGCGGTGCAGCGTATGAGGCGTTTCCGCTTGACCCTCATGAGTGATAAGACAGATCGGAAGAGCTGTCTTATCACTCAT
>PVMK01152900.1_pt1 | contig 20783 bp, 25 predicted proteins | sample 1853481 | NCBI WGS metagenome assembly PVMK01 (sample SAMN08533507, study PRJNA380276) | Marine sediment metagenome, whole genome shotgun sequencing project.
CATGCTCTAAAAGCTGGAGGGTTTGCAAGTTCGATTTCTGGTGGACTAACCTTTATTACTGATATTTCGATGGGAAAATCTACTTCCAATGCTTTAAAATCTTCGATCATCAATGCTTCGACAGCGTTAATGGCTGGTGGTTTAGGCTCTATCAAAACAGCAACTTATTCTGCATTCTTATTAACAAAAAATACTAACATTGTAGCTCAGAAGTTATTGAATGGGAGTGTAAATGAATTATCAGCAATTTATAGTGCTGCCGTAGTGCCAGCTGGAGGGCTTGCACTCAATTTAGCCAAGGAACCCATAGCTGCAGCGGTCTATGGGGCAACTTTTGGCCTTTTAGGTGCTCCTTTGAATATTCTAGGAAGAGCTATTTATTAGGTTTTTTAAATCTCGGTAAGAAAAAATGAAGTATTCTGAAATTCGTAGAGTTATTTTAATATTTTTGAGTTTTATCCTAATTGGTCTTCTTGCGGCATTGGTTGCAGTAAGGAAAGACTTAATTGGCTTAGCTATATTTTTTATTATATTAGTAGCAGTGATTTTCAAAATTATTGAGACGCTTATGGTAAAATGCAACCATTGCGAAAATAGGCCATTAAGTTTATTGAAGAATTTTCCTGATATTTGTCCTCATTGTGGGAAAAAATTATAAAAGGAGGTTGAAGATTTTTTTAGGATCGAGCCGGGGCCGGGATTTGCGTTGGGGGGAACTACCGGGACGTCCATAAATTTATAAATAACTTCCAATGGACGTCTCGCTTATCCCCTCCTCGGCTCCAGCATCATGCCCTCACCGGTTGAAGGGTCCTTCCTCTTCGTTTCTGCTTTTCCTTTACACAAAATTTTCCAAACCCAAAATCAAACGAATGGCCGTGGGGGGTCTTATTTTTGGATATTTAGGATTCACTCTCTGGATGGTTATCATGATTTTATTATGGAGAATTTTCATGAGTATAGATTAATCAAGAAAACAAATTGTAGTATTCTTTCTCAGCGTTCTCTGCGTTCTCTGCGGTGAACTATTACAAAATCCCCCAATAATCCTGCGCGCCTCGGCATAGCATAGCTTACTTAAGCGAAGCCGGGTAAATCCTGCCTGCCCCGTTGAATTTATTTAGTGTTTATTCAACTGGGGTCCAAAAAGAATTAAAATAGAATCCATTCATCCTCTAAACTATGAACCTTATTACTCAGAATTATGGAAAACTCGTTTCATATCACCTTTCTTCCATCATGGCTTATTGTTTTATATTCGTCTGTTATCATTCATAAAAGCACGATTTCCCTGTCTGTGGCACAGGATTTGCTCAAGGCAGCAGTAGACCTCGGGTAAATAGACTTTTTTTGACAAGGGTCGCGGAAATATATAATTACGCAAAGATTGCGCCGGATTTTGGTTCGTCTTCAAGGCGCGCCAAGGGGAGCATATTGCCTATATGTGACTTTTGGTGCAACGCCGAAGACGGGCCAAAACACAAGCAAGACTGTGGATTTATTTGTTTCCGAGGCCCTTAGTACCCACTTCGATCCAAAATCAAAGGAAGCGTGCAATGGAAATTATACAGAAAGAAGAATACGGCATCACCTGTTTGAAGATTAAAGGGCGGATGGACAGGGCCGTGGCGATTGAAACTGAAAAAGCCGTAGACAGAATTCTAAAGGGGAATAGTAATCGACTCCTTTTCGATTTAGGAGATTTGGAATATCTGAGCAGTTACGGTCTTCGGGTCATATTAAACGCTGCAAAGAAGATTAAAATGATGGACGGAAAGATCATCCTCTGTTCTTTACTCGAAACGGTTAAGGAAATTTTTGACATATGCGGCTTTGGCGCCGATATTCTGATCGCTGATTCCGTCGAATCCGGCCTGAAGGTTCTCTCATAACCGGTATGCCGGATATTTTTAAGGAATTGATTCTATTTTAAAAAGATTAAATTCAGACAGGATTTACAGGATCTTTTGGATCTTTTTCAGCCTACGGAAAGACGCCCTTTCGGCCGAAGGCCCTTTTATCCTGAACATCCTGTCTATCCTGTCAAAAAAATGTAAATTCCTGTACTTTCAAGTTATTGTCTCACCTTCAACGCGACATAATTGGCGATCCTGCGTTTTGTCTTGACAATCGCAACAATTCTAAATAAATATAATTCGATATGTCGTATCGCTTATAAAAGCAAAATTCAATTTCATTTCTTATGAGATATTGGCTTTAATCCGGATTTCATTCGACGCCGAGCTTCACCACGACCCCGAATTCACCTGCTGTCAACCGCCAATGAACCTCCCCGCGGCAAGCCGCGAGGAATTAAACTCTGTAGATTTCGGATCACTCTAAAAGTGAATAGAGTAATCCGTGTAATCTGCGAAATCTGTGGATTAAATAAATGTTCTTGACAGGGGAAAGTATATAGTTATCTGGAAGCAGCAGGCGAGGCGATGGAAGTTGCATCGTGACATTTGGACCAGCGGTTTTTCTCCATAGGGAGATTATAGGAAACGGGAAGATGATCAAAATACATATAAGAAGAAATATTCCGGAAGACAAGAAAGAAGCTGTGATGTTATTGATTATTAAATTGAGGTCTATGTCCATGGGCAAACCGGGATATATATCCGGTGAAACGTTGAAACGGTTGGATAAACCCGGAGAAAGCCTGGTGGTCACTAAATGGCAATCGGTTCATTACTGGAATCAGTGGTTTCAAAGCCAAGAACGATCAGAGATCCAAAACAAAATTGATCAGTTGGTTGGGGAAGAGACTCAATACGAAATTTATGAGTATGATCCCATGTAAGGGTCGCGGCAAAAAACACCCGCTTTGATCTCCGACGCGTTAAAGGCTTGTTCATTTCCATTTTTATATGAAGATATATGGATACTATCCATGGGCCAGAAACAGGTTTAAATTCGGATAGGTGCGGAGGCTAAGGTTTTGTACCGGAAGATTCTACAAAATTTGAAAGTAAAAGAACCCCCGTTTTTTCTGCTGATTTTTCCGGTTTGTCTGATTGCAGCAGGGTTGATTCCTGCCCTGCCTGCCACTGCATCCGGACAGGCTGAATTCATACTTGGATGGGATGCCAATGACGAAGTGGACCTCGAAGGCTACGAAATTTATTTCAGAGAAGGCGTTTCCGGCTCCACATATAAATTTTTAGCAGAAGTATATGTTGATGAGCTGGAGGACCCGGATAACCCCATGGTTACCATAGCCGATTTGGATAATGATCTCTTAACCGATCGGATAAAGCCGGTGGTCGGAATGACCGAACTGACAAATAGTTCAACCTATCATTTTGCCCTTACGGCCTTCGATACACAAGGAAAAACAAGTGATTTCTCCGAAGAACTCTGTGTGGAAGTGGTAGGATCTTCAGTTGTCGAGTGCCGTTCTGCAGATACCGGCAGTGAGACTGGTGGCGGTGATAATGATAATTCTGCTGATAACAGCGCTGATAGTGCTAGCGGCGGCGCTGATAGTGATGGTTCTGCAGAAAACGGCGATGATAGTGGTAGCGGCGGCGGTGGCGGCGGGTGCTTTATCGCCGCATCATCTTTCGGGCTTCGGGAGACAGTTGTGTTTTTGTTCTCCAGGTTTTAAGCATTTGAACATTAGTCAACAGTGTATGAGATACTGTCCGACACGGCACTTTCACCGGATTCATTCACTGCGGTGACGACAAAGTAATAGGTGCTTCCCTTTTTCAAGCCTGCGATCGTGTGCGGGTTTTTTACATTAGATATCCGGGTCCCGTTGCGTTTGGTGACCCCCTTTCGGTCACTCCAGTAGATATTGTAGGAAGTTGCGTTCGCAACGTTGTCCCAGGTCAAAGTCACCCTGCCGTCACCCGCAGTGGGCGCCGGCTGTTCAGGCGTCGATTGCTTCTGCGCGTCTTTGGGTTTGACAACAGGAGCAGATACCGTACCGGCTTTTGCAGCCGCAGGTTTCGGTTCCGCCGGTAATGAGGTTATAAAATCATTGAAATGGATGTTTCCGGGAGATGGGGTGGCCGTGTAAGCAACCTCCTTTGAATTTTCGCCCTGCCCTGATTCATCAACCGCAATCACGATAAAGTAATAGGTGGTGCCGGGCTCTAAATCAGTGATGGTGATCGGACTTGTCACATCCGATATTTTAAATGAATTTAATGCGGTCACACCCGGTGTTGTCGACAAATGTATGTCGTAACCAACGGCCTGGGGAACGTCGTTCCACGACAAGGTTACCTGGCCGCTTGTCAATCTGCTTGCTGAAATGATGTTTTTATTCTCACCGCAACCGTACAATAACATGATTACCGAAACCGGTATTAAAAAATAGAAACCGGCGATAAGAATAAAGCGAAATCGATTTATATCATTTTTAAATGTAAACATACTGAAATCATATTATTTATAAGAAAAGATCCATAGATTGATATTGGCTATTACAACAACATGTTACAATAAGGGAAAGAAGGTGAGAAATTGAGACGGTGGGAAGGTGTGTAAGGCCAAAACACCTTCTTTACCGGTCACTTGAATCTCATGTGTCTTTTGAAGCTGAACCTGTGAACGGTTACTTTTTCTCAGCTGATGTTAAGAAAAAACTATGAGATCAAGCCCGGGGATATCTAAAAAATCCTTCTCATTTCTTGTTAAAAATTTCAAATTGTTTTGGATTGCCTGACTTGCCAGCCATAAATCCTGAATACGATATTTATGATCAAGACCTTGTTTATGAAGGCTTGCCGCAAGGCGTCCAAAAATATCACCGGTATTTTCATCAATATTGATGAATGGTTTTTTTCTTAGTAGAGTAAGTGCTGCCAGTCGCTTTTGACGAATTCGCTCATCTTTTGCCATCTCAGCGCCAAAGGACAATTCGGCCAAAATGACCGGAGAAATAAATATGGGCTCTTCCCTGGTAAAACGGGCCACATCGGCTGGAGAAATAGTCCCTCTTTCCACATCTATCCATATGCAGGTATCGATCAAGAATCCCATGGATCACGCATCTCATCGCTTAATTGAACCGGCATACGGCTATCCTCAAGCCAATTTTGACCTGCCTCAGGTGCCAGGGTCTGATACAAATCTGCCATGGCCTCTAATGCAGTCAGATGTGCTGAGCCTGGAATCAACCGTGCTATTTTGTGATTATTTCTTACAATGATAATCTCTTCACCGGCGAATTCTAATCGGTCCAATGTCTTTTTTATATTCTTAGCAAACTCTGTAGCGGTTATAGTACCCATATTCCCCCCTCAATGTACCTCCCCGCGGCAGCTGCGGGGAATTAAACCCTGTAGATTTCGCATCGCTCTTAAAGTGATTAGAGTAATCCGTGTAATCTGCGAAATCTGTGGATTAAATCAGATTATCTAATATAACCAGATTATCAGATAATGTCAAGAATGGATAACCTCCGTATTTGTGATCAAGTGATGAAGAATGGATCATATTGGCCTTAAAATGGGCCCCCATGTCCCGGTCTATTAGATGGATTTGAACTGAACGTTGAAAAAAGTGGCCTGATGCCGACTGAAAATTCTTTTAAGCCATTCAAGTCACTCGAAACGTTTTCAAACATAAAGTACCTGGCCCCCTTTTTTATTTAGGTTGTAATTAATGGTTGGTGGGAGTGGCCTCCGGCCACGATTACCCGGGTAATCGCGGTTAAAAACCGCTCCCACAATCCAAAAACAAATGATTCAAAACTACAAAGTTTCTTTTTTGATTTGACCGGCCGTTTTTTTAGGCCGGCGGCGGGGCTGACACCTGAAACCATGAACAGATTTGATCTATGGCAGAGCCGATCATCTCTGACCTGGCTCTCCGAGGCGTAGGATCGTGCTCCTACGAGCCGGAGGCCCAGCTTCCTGCCCGTAGGGCTCACAGCCCGGAGGGAGGACCAGGTTTTCGATTTTGAAGAAAGAAAAATATGGGAGGAGTTATATGCTGATTCAAACCAAGATCCAGATCGACCCAAAAGACTATGAATTCGTCAAGAAGGTCTACAAGGATTTGCGCTACAAAAGCCTAAGCGAGTATATGCGAGAAGCCATCAATGCCAAAGTGAAACAAGACCGCAAAAGATTGCGCGAACAAAAGAGGATTGCGGCCATGGAAATGATTGGGAAAGCGCCATATGAGAACCTTTTTGAGTCGACAGAAGGAGAAGATTTTGAAAGCCGGTGAAATCTATTGGGTAAATCTCGATCCAACAATTGGCAATGAGATCAAAAAGAGACGACCCGTAGTCGTCTTAAACGGTGGTCATGATAAACATCTTAAACTTGCCATTGGTGTCCCTGTAACCGCATGGAGTTCGTGTTGGGAGAAAAACCCGTTTTTTGTTTCTTTGGAACCCAACACAAAGAATCTTCTATTCTCTTGACATAACAAGCACATTTTAGTATATATAAAAACATTAATATTATATATATAAAAGGAGGGCGTAATGAGGACGCTTATTGATATACAAGATGACCTGATGAATCAGCTGTTAAAAGAGGCTGAAACAAGGGTTAAGAAGGAGGCTGTTACTTTGGCCATAAAAACTTTTATTGATGTTAAAAGAAGGGAAAAGCTGGCGGCACTTATCGGAAATTATGATTTCGGGTATTCGTTGAAAGAGCTCGAAAGGATGAGAAACGATGGATAAAGTTATTATTGATACTTCCGCCTGGATTGAATCTTTTCGGCCTCAAGGTGAAAAAGTATTTATTGATCTTGTAAAAGATTTGATTCTCAAAGGAAGGGTCCTGGTGCCCGGGATCATAAAAACAGAGCTTTTGAGGGGTACTAAAAACAAAAAGGAATACGATCAGCTAAATGACCTGCTAAAAGGGCTGGAATACCTGCCTGTATCTGATGATTTTTGGGCAAAATTATCCCGATTTTCTTTTAGGCTTTTCAGAAAGGGCACCACTGTCCCGTTGACTGACACTTATATTGCCCTGCTTGGAATTGAAAACAATGCATCAATTCTGCATCGTGACAAACACTTTGATTTAATGGCTGAAAAAGTCCCGTTAAAGATTCGGTCTTCATAAGTTCTCATTTATCGATGCTTATCTCGGGGCTAGCGGGGCATCCATAAAATAGTAAATACCACGGTTACGTTGCTGTTATTTTAATATTATATTTAGAAGTTGGAATGCCAAAAGGGTTAAAATTAATAATTCAGCACTCAAAATTAAAATTTATTTTTGCCTCCGCAGAGCTCGCAAAGGACGCTGAGGGTAAATTTGGAACGTTAAGACCGTTGGGATCGCATGTCAGCTTCGCTGGGTTGATTGAGCTTATTAAGAGTCGGCAACCGTACGGACTTTTACCAGACAGCTATTTTCTCTTTTGCCTTCAACTTTGAGCCTTGAGCTTTCAGCTTTGAGCTCTTTTCTTTGCTTTAATTTTCCGCCCTCCCAATTCCGCATCTTTAGCCGCGGCATAGTCCCGCCCTATCGGACGACGCCGGGTCCGAATTCCGCCTTCCAGTGCTTCCCATCTTCTATCTTTTTCTCATCTTCCATCGTCCCTTGTCCATCCATCCATCCATTCATCCAACCATCCCTCTTCCGATCTCCGCCCTCGGACTTCTAATCTTCTAACCTTCTCACCTTCCACCTTTTTCTCATCTTCCATCATCCTTCATCCTTCTTCCATCGTCTATCTTTTTTCATTCCGCATTCCGCATTCCGCATTCCGCATTCCGAATTCCCCATTCCACGGCCTCCCCGCTTCCCGGCCTTTATCTTTATTCTCTTTTGCCTCCAACCTCAAACCTCCAACGGCCGTAGGCCCCGCCCCCAACCTCAAGCGACTTGTCGGGGCGTAGCTCGAAGAGCGAAGCCTGAAGCGCTCCTCCAACGGCCGAAGGCCTCCCTTCTCACCTTCCCAACTGCATTCTCTTTTGCTTTCAGCCTTCAGCTTTTTAGCCTCCAACGGCCGCAGGCCTCCCTTTCAGCTTTGAGCTCCTTTTACCCTGCTTCCTTTCTAATCTTCTGATCATCCTAATCATCCCATCTTTCATCCCAATCATCCAACCAAACCATCCCCTCTTTATCTTCCATCATCCCTCTTCCGATCTTTACTTTAATTTTCACAATTGCCTTTTTTTATGACGATCAGGAAAAATCTTGATCCAAAGCTTCCAACGTGCTACCGAATGCATCATGTGTTATTCGGGGCTGCCAACTCCCGCTTTAGCCATGCTGCATTAATGAGCATTTTAACGGGGACTTCGGGTCATTAGTGCTTTCTCTGTTCTGAACCCTGAACCCTTATATGAAACTACGCCAAAATGGCACGGTTTTCTTGATGATTAAACTGGCCGCTTCGATGGTCGGACCTGGATTAAACAGCAAACAGATTGAACGTCGAACATCGAACGTCCAACATCGAACGTCGAATATTGATGACGCTATGCTTTATCTAATTTTAAAACAAGCGAAACGCAGCTTGCAACGAGCCCTTCGGCAAGCTCAGGGCTTGAGCACGTCGAAAGCAGCCGAATCGAATTTCGAAGGGAAGCTTCGCTCGTGCAGCGCTTCCAGCCCGTAGGCTTCTATCCCGTATGCTTACAGCCCGGAGGCGCAAGCGCTTCCACCGAGTGTTGCTCAGTTCTTTTAATAAAATGGACACAATTCATTATTCGATGTTGGACGTTCAATGTTCGATGTTCGACGTTCGAAAGTTTCTTTTTTGATCAGACTGGACGCTCGCGGCCAGAGGCGGCGCTCGTGTGAAACTACGCCAAAATGGCACGGTTTTCTTGATGATTAAACCGGCCACTTTGGCAGCCGGCCGGAACAACAAACCGCCGAATATCGAATATTGAATATCGAATTTCGAAGGATGGAAACGCTTCGCTAATTTTTTTTTAAAACAGACAGAATACATTCATTCGACGTTCGATGTTGGACGTTCGACGTTCATCAGTTATTTTTTCGATTTGACCGGCCGTTTTTTAGCCGGCGGCTGGGCTGAACGTTGAACCCTGAACGTTGAACCCTGAACCCCAAACTTGTGCACGGTTACGGTTAATTCCATGCCGATCTATCTCTTTTACGTATCGAACCTGTTGCTGTTGCTCTCCTCTCTCCTGGTTTTTCGCCTGAAAAGCGTTGAACAGCGCTTTTCTCTCTCACTGGTCCAGGCCCTGCTATGTTTGCCAATCCTGGCCGTTGAATACATCTACCTGGCCTATCACCTGGAACCCCGTCTAGTGCCGCTGCTCCTTATTTCCGAAAGTGTTTTTGCCTTACTCTGGTTTGGTATGGCCTATCGGCTGGGCAGGGTGACCGTTACGCCGGCACAGGAATCCCGTCTGTCTCTCTTTGTACAGGTTTTTATCGGAACCGTGGTGACAGCGCTGGTTGGCTATTGCCTGATCTACCCTCCGGCGATCCGTATCCGTATATCAGATCAAAGTCTTGTCTTTAACCTTAATGGATCGGTCTATTTTTATGCCATTTTCCTCCTGATATCTGTGCTTGCCATGGCATGGCGCCTGGAAAGATTCTGGCGCACACTGGAACCGGCACGTCGCTGGGAATATAAATTCCTGGTGGTCGGAGGGTATCTGATCTGTGGGACATTTGCCTGGGCTACCTCTTACCGGCTCACGTTCCTGCGGCTCGTTCCCGATCATTTTTTGCTCACTGCTGCGCTCGTGCTTGTTGCCTGGTCCTTTATGTGTTACGCAGTAGCCCGCCACAGGCTGCTAAACCGCAAGATGTTTATATCCCGCAAGATCGTCTACTCCTTTGTCACACCATCCATTTTTTCCGTATATCTCATTGCCCTTGGAATTGTCTCCTTGATCATGCGAACATTCGGACTGACCCTTCCTTTTGTTCTGCGTTGGCTGTTTCTGGCTCTCGGGCTAGTTGCCATTGGTTTATTTGCCCTCTCCGGGAAGCTGCGTCGCCGGATGCAATTCTTTATCAGCACCCATTTTTATGTCAACAAATACGAATATCGGGACGAATGGTTGGCCCTTTCCCGCCACCTTCAGGGGGCTTTAACCGAGGCCGATGTAATCAAGGCCCTGCGCCGGGTCCTGTCCGAAAGTCTATACACCGCCAATCTTGTTATATGGCTTGGGGATACGGGGCATGGTTACAGAATTGTTTCTTCCGCCCGGAACCCGGGCGACAACGCCAATGCCCTTTCCCCCGATGATCCGCTGGTTCGATTCCTCCAGACACATCCCTATTTCGACATTAACGATAAAGAACCTGACGGGGCCTGGAAAGCGGTGGCGGAAAGAAAGGAGGGATTTCTGACGGAACTCAACCTGGTACTCGCGGCACCGCTTTTCATCGGGGAACAGCTGGTCGGCTTGATCGGTCTCGGACCGGAATTCACCGGAGGCCGTTATGGCCACGACGACTTTGACCTGCTGACAGCCCTGGGCACCCAGGCGGCTTCCGCCTTGCTGGCAGTACGAATGAGCGAGAAATTGGCCCATGCCCGTGAGCGCCGGGCCTGGAACAAGCTGTCGGCCTTTGTCCTCCACGATGTTAAAAATGCGGCCACCATGCTCTCGCTGGCCAGTGAGAACGCCGCTGATCATATCCAAAACCCCGAGTTTCAGCAGGACATGCTGGAGGCCGTAAACGATGCCCTGGGAAGGATGACCAAAGTGCAGGAGCGTTTGAGCATGCTCAAAGGAGAGGTTGCCCCGGAGTGGCAGGATCTGGAACTTAGCCGGTTTTTAGAAGACCACAGCGCACAACTGGGAAAAAAATTGGGGGCTATGAACATCGCTCTCGACTGCCGGACTTCAATTCGGCTGAAGTCCGATCCGAAGCTTTTGTCCCGCATCCTGGAAAACCTGCTGCTGAACGCACTGGAGGCAGGAGGTGACGGGCAAGCGGTGCGGATTAACGCCTCCAGGGATGACGATCAAGGGCAGGCCGTCATAGAGATCACGGACAACGGTTCCGGGATTGCCGCGGATCTTTTGCCCGACGCGCTGTTTGAGCCTTTCAAGACCACCAAGCCCAAAGGAACGGGTATCGGCCTCTGGCAGGTACGCCATCTTGTAACAAGCCTCAAAGGGACCATATCCGCTGAAAATGTTTCAGAGGGCGGAGCCCGGTTTGTGCTCAGGCTGCCGCTGATGGGTGTCGAAAAATCTGACAGTGACTGACAGTAGAGACCTTATATGCAGATATCGTTGATTGGTTGATTAGTTGATTGGTTAAGTGGTTGTAAATATTAATTTATTCCATATTTGCAAAACAATTGGACACTTCATGTTTCAAAAGAAAGGACAATTAGGACACCCGATGAAATAAATGCTAAAGAGATTTCATTGGGCAGGCAGATGAACATGGATGATCACGATTAAAAGAAAGTTTGTTTCGCCTTTGGCGAGAAAGGACACATAGCAAATAGACACCTTTTCTATATCTGGCAGGGATTCCGCCACCAGGCGGTTTGTACTAATCTGCGTTTACCGCGCCCGCTCACGCCTTGCGTGGCCGACTGGTGCGAGCGAGGCGGGCGGGTCTGCGCAAATCTGCCTGTCGAAGCGAAGCGTAGATCCCGCACATCGGGGCCCCGTTTAATTTCGAAGAACAGCGCAGTTTACCCCGTGAAACCTGTCCGTTTTTTTGTTGAACTGGGGCGTATTTAACCCGGGTGTCCCAAAAATTTTTAAAAAATCGTGACATTCTGAAATTATGACTATAATTTACCTAATCAACCAATCAACTCAATCAACTTCTTTTCCTTAATCAACCATTCAACTTTGCTGCAAGTCCGCCTTCAGTTTGGCGGATAAACTATTCAACCAGGTCTGGAATTAAAACCGCTCTCGATTTATGAACCTATCCCATACTTCTTCAAGAGGTCATGCAGGGTGGGGCGGCTGGTTTCAAGCAGCCTGGCGGCCTGGCTGATGTTGTTGCCGGTCAGTGCCAGGGCCTGGCGGATGGTCTTTATCTCGGCTGCTTCCCGGGCCTGTTTCAAGGTGAGCAGTTTTTGCCCCCCGGGCTCTGTCGGTGCGTCTTCCAGCCCCAGGTCGACGGGGTCTATGATTCGACCGGTGTTGGTGCCCAAAGCCCGTCGGATGCGGTTCTGGAGCTCCCGGACATTGCCCGGCCAGTTATTTGCAGTCAGCGCGGAGATCGCAGCCGGCGACAGGGAGACCGGTCCCCGCTGAAGATTTTGACTCTCCTCCCGCAGAAAGTGATGGGCCAGAAGCAGGATATCTTCCGCCCGCTCCCTCAGGCTGGGGACCTTTAACGGGACGACATTCAGGCGGTAGAAGAGGTCTTCGCGGAAACCACCTTCTTTGACGGCATCTTTCAGGTTGATGTTGCTGGCTGCAATGATGCGCACATCCAGCGTAATTGTCTTGGTTCCTCCCAACCGTTCGACGGTACCTTCCTGGAGGAACCGCAGGATTTTCACCTGCAGGGCCAGGGGCAGTTCACCAATCTCGTCTAAAAAAATCGTCCCCCCGTCAGCCTGCTCAAACTTGCCGATTTTGCGCCCTGCCGCCCCGGTGAAGGCCCCCTTTTCGTGGCCGAAAAGCTCGCTTTCCAACAGGTTTTCGGGAATCGCTGCGCAGTTTATGATCACCAGGGGTTTTTGGTCCCTTGGGCTCAAACTGTGAACTGCCCCCGCGGCCATCTCCTTGCCGGTGCCGCTGTCTCCGGTTATGAGCACCGGATAATCGGTCGCGCTCACATTTCTGATGTGCTCGAACAGCCGGCCCATAACCGGGGAGACACCCAGCATACCGTAAAATTCCCCTCCCTGGAAGGTATGCTGCTGCAGCCGGCGATTGGCTTCCTCCAATTCATAAATCCTGAAGGCCCGCGAAAGGATAATATTTAACAGCTTCAGATCAATGGGTTTGGTACAGAAATCGACTGCTCCGAGGGCAATGGCCTGGACCGCATTTTCCTCCTCGGTATTGCCGGTGATGACGATTACCTTGGTTTGGGGGCAAAGAGAAATTATCTCTTCCAGGAGTTTGAAACCTTCCTGTGGGGTATCCGGGTAAGGCGGCAGGCCCAGGTCCAGGGTAATGACGGAAAAGGAACCGGAGGCCAGCAGTGGTCTTGCCTGATCAGCTTCGACGGAAATGGTTATTTCATATTCCTCTCCAAGACCCCACCTGAGCTGCTTGGCCACCGAAATCTCGTCTTCAATTATCAGAAGTCTTTTTTTCATCATTTTTCAATTTTTCCCTCTTCATGAAAGCGACGTGAGCGGCAATTGCCACACGATTTAATCCTACAATCACTATACTATGCATGCCGTAGCGTGGCAAAAAAATTTTTAAGGATGGTGAGCAGGTCAAAATCATCATGGCCGTATTGCCCACCGGTAAACTCCGGCCCGAGACCAATCAGCCCGGCAAGTTGATTGCCGATAGAGATGGGGGCAAGCAGTGTCAGATTCAGGGAGGTCAGGAGGGCCTCTTTGTTTTGCGCTACCTTCTGCCAGGCCGGGTCCGGTTCTTTCTCTTTAACGTGAAAATGGGAATGGGTATTAATAAATCGCACCAGGGGATCATTCGAAGCAATGGCATTTTCATTACGCCGGGTGTCCGGATTTTCAGGGGAAGAAACCAGCCGGTACCCCTGGGACGAATCCCCAAGCCAGATAAAGATCTCAGTGGTGTAGAGACTCCCGGCCAGCACCCGGCGCAGGGCCTTAACCACATCGGCCTCGGTCAGAACCCCCTGGAGGTGCTGGGAAAGGGCCAGCCACTCATCCCGGTACTCGTATTTGTTGACATAAAAGTGCGTGCTGATAAAAAAGTGGGCCCGGCGACGTATTTTTCCGGAAGAGGCAAAGAGACCGGCAACAACAAATACCAGCGCTATAAACAGCCACTTCAGGACAAAGTACAGCTCCAGCCCGAAGGTGCGCATGATCAGGGAGATCAGTCCGAAACCTAAAAGATAGGCGGCAAGAAGGGACGGAACAACAAAGGAATAGACCACCTTGCGGGAAACATAGATTTTGCGGTTCAGCAACCGGTGAAAGACCACTGCATAGGACATCAAAGCCCAGCCAAAAAGCAAAAGCGCCGCCAGGAGCAGAAGATGCCTGGGAACAATGGCCAGGTATGTGAGCCGATAGGAGGCGCTCCAGGCCAGGGCTCCGCAGATCAGGTAGCTGCCGACTACCAGAAACTTATACTCCCAGCGTTGCGCGGTAGTGAGGGCGCGCCAAAACTGCTCCAGGCGCCAGGCAGCATAGAGAACCGTCATCAGGATGAAGACCGCCGAAAAATAGATGTGACTGTAATGGGGGAAAACCAGGATAGCATCGGATATTTCGCTCACAGAGTGGTAGACTAGGAAGTAGCCGGCCACTGCCATCACCACACCCCCGACAATAATTTCAATTAGGAAACGGGACCGGGACTCACCCACGGTTGCAATCGTTGCACTGCGCAACCGCTGGGCCATGGAGAGCCATATAAGGGCAAAGACAATTTCAGAAAAGAGCACTAGCTGAACTGCCGGCGCCCCCAGGTGGTAGGCAAGATAGAGATATTCTGCGGCAAGCAGCGGCAGGCCCAGCAGAGTCTGAACCAGGGCGAGGGAAAACTTCCGCTCACCACTGAACAGGCGAATGCCTAAAAGCCCTGAGAGTAACAGCAATAAGTTCAGTGTATAGAAAAAGGGGAGCAACATGACTGTCAGCATAACACATTCGACTGTTGATAAAAATGTATCATTTTTAACCAAAATCGATAACCGGGTCCTCTGGGCCAGGATTCTTTAATTACAAAATATAAAAAAATTATGTATAAAATAGGTTCAGCGTTCAGGGTTGAAAAAACCCGGACAGCTCGACTTTAAGGGGTCGTATCTTTATCTGGATATAAATCCATTTCACTCAATGGGGTATGACGGGTATTCTATATTTTTGATTAATATTGGGAGCAATCCATCGGTTGTAACCTTTGAACTTTGAACCCCGAACCTGGAACCGCTCAGTTTAGTACCTATTTATTGAAATCACATCATGTTTGCGAAGGATTTATCTAACAAAATATTTTTGCCAGGGAACGGTCAGGATGCTGTCGGTAAAGGTACTTATCGGGTCCTGATTGACCAGGATTAAATTTTGAAATACACCCTCTTCCTTTAAATAGTTTAATCCTTTGAGGTCATTTCTGCTGGTTTTTTCTGACAGGATCTAAAACACTTCGAAAGGAAAGAATAAATGACCCTTGCACAAGAAAACACCGAAAAAATAAGGGCATCTTCCGCATATGAACCTCCTTTTTTGAATTCTGTAAACATGTATCCATGAGGTTCATACAGGATTAAATTACATTTGTCCGTCCCAAAGTAGCATTCTTGTTATTTTTTTCACAAATTGTTAGACCGGAATTTTTTTTGAATTTTTTAGATTTCAATAATGAGAACTTACGATTGTCGAGTAAAGTGATAAACTCTGACCAATCAGATTGGTATGGAGTTGCACCGGTGATTTTGGTCAGGAATTAAACCGGTGGGATAAAAAGGATTTTGCCATTTTATGTAATTAAATCTCCCAAAGATCTTGCTTCAAACGCTCCCAACTTTAATTTTCCGCCTTCCCCATTCCGAAATCCATATTCCATTGCCTCTCACCTTCCCAGCCTCATAGCCTCTCAGCTTCCATCTTCTTTCTGTGTTCTCGGCATTTTTATTCCCTTCGCTCTCTTTTTTTCTATTTTCTTTTTCTATTCTATTTCCACTTTTCCGCCTTCCTACCATTTGCCCACCTTCTCACCCTCCTGACTTCCCACCTTCTATCCCTTCACCTTTAACCTTAGCCTCAGCCTCTAGCCTTTATCCTTTTCCATCACATTGTTCATCCTAATCATCCAACCATCCCATCTTTATCTTCCGTCATCCCTCTTCCCTCATCTTCTTAATTTCTTGCGTTATAGCTTCCGTCTTGCCCACCTTCTCACCCTCCTGACTTCCCACCTTCTATCCCTTCACCTTTGACCTTTTACCCTTCACCTTCTCATCTTCACAACGGCCCATCTTCTGTCTTTTAGCCTCCTCGCTTTTAGCTCTGATCCACACCCTATATCATTTTACAATATGTGTTATTAAGTACCTGTCCCCCTCCCTCTCTGAAATTCATACAAGCATTCTTTATGAACAACAATTTACATGTTGACATCAACACTTTTTATGCGTACAATTGTGGTTGAAAAGAGGGTGAAATGAAAAATATTGCAACAAAGACAATCCGCCGCAGCATCGCGCTCCCAAATGAATTGGTTGAAGACTTGCGCACCGTCGCTCCTCCTGAACTCCGGGATAACTTCAATCGCCTGGTCACCTTCATTTTGATCGATTTCACAAGACGTCAAAAAAAATGTCAATTTGAAACAGCTATGGCTGAAATGGCCGATGACCCTGCAATCCGGAAAGTGTGCTCCGTTCTGTCAAAGGAGTTTGCGGAAGCGGAAAACGATGGTTTGTGAATTATGATCAAGCGTGGCGGAATTTATCTGGTAAATTTGAACCCGATTAAAGGCCGGGAGCAGGCGGGCCGCAGACCAGTCCTCGTGATATCAAGCGACGCCATAAATAAACAACCGCTTGTTGTTTCAGTCGTTGTGGGTACAAATGCGCAGAATGTGCCAACAGACTACCCCACAAACGTACGAGTGCCATCAGCTGAGACAGGCCTTCCCAAAGATACAGTATTTCTCTGTTTCCAAATGCGCTCCCTGGATCCTAAAAGATTTTACGATCCAAAGACAAAGAAACCCCAGTTGGTTGGCACCATGCCGCCACACCGAATGAAAGAGGTTGTCGAAGCCCTTAAGCTGGTACTCGAGATCGAATAGACCCTTCCCGACAGGTTATCCTTTGATCCTTCATCTCTTATAATCTGCGTTAATCTGATTGCAATTTTTTTAATATAAAATTCAAAGCAAATTTTTCTTTCTAACCCCCGAAATGGTCGTTCAAGCTTAGAATTTTCCTCAAGATGCAGTAATCTATTTTTAAAGTCAATACGTTATCATGAGGCAAGCCTCATTCCCGATCAGATTATTATTAAATGTTGACGTGGCTATGATTTAAAATTATATTCAACAGTAGATAAAAAAAACAGTGTATCAAAATCCCACAAAGGAGGTCTTAGAATGCCTCAACAAGTTTCCGATATAAATATTCAAAAGGATATTCTCCGAATTCTGGATAAAGTTGTAAATACAGGCATTCCATTGGAAATTGAGAGAAAAGGCAAACGGCTGCTTATTAGTCCTGCTGAAAAACATAGAAATTTGGATTGCTTGGAAAAACATCCGGATTTCATAGTTGGAAACCCCGAGGAGCTTGTTCATGTAGAGTGGTCTTCAGAGTGGGAACCCCAATTATGATTTATCTCGACACACATGTTGTTCTTTGGCTTTACCTGCGCACGGGAGAGGGGCTAAGTGAACGTGCCCGGCATTCAATTGAATATGAACATGCAGTTTGGTGAGACGTAATTTGGGAAATCTCCCCTGCTCTTAAAAATGCATACATCTGTGAATAATTTTCTCCCACCTAATGCAATATTTACAAACTGAATATATTCCTTGATCGACCTGCGACAATAGCCTTTTTCATCCTAATCATTCCAAATTCCAAAGAGATCCATCCACAGATTACGCAGATTACGCGGATTAAATACTGTAGATTAGGCGTTTATCGTCCACAGATTACGCAGATTACGCGGATTAAATACTGTAGATTAGGCGTTTATATTCTAGAGATTTTGTTCCAAAGTTAATAAGGAGACCGATGGATAATTGCGTGGCCTTTAGGTAATTGATCGCTTGGGCTTCATCATTTCCAGTCAACCTGGAAAGGGCTTTAATTTCCACAATAATTTCATCATAGCACAGAAAATCCGGCTGGTACTTTTTCTCCATGGGATTTTCCTTATACATTATTTCAATTAGTTTCTGCTGCTCATATGGTAGTCCCTGTATCTTAAATTCTATTGCAAGAGCTTCCTGGTAGACGGCCTCCAGAAATCCACAGCCCAGCTCCCTATGAACCTCCATAGCCGCCCCAATGATTTGATATGTCCTTTGATCTGTCATCCCTTAATTATTTAATCTGCGTTAATCTGCGTAATCTGCGGATTGGACCTCCATGGCCGCTCCAATAATCGAATATGTCTTTTTATCTTCCACTTTATTAATCAGCGTAATCTGTGTAATCTGCGGATCTCCGACCCCTGCCTTTCCTTTTCCATCCGTTCCCGCCAGGGAATCCATCCTATCCATCCAACCATCCCGTTGTTTCTTCCTCAGCCTTCCGACCTCCGACTCCCGTTCTCTGTCCGTCATCCATCCATCCCGCTGTTCTGTCCTCCGACCTCAGATCTCCGACCTCCGACTCCCGTTCTCTGTCCGTCATCCATCCATCCAACCGTCCATCCATCCCGCTGTTCTGTCCTCAGCCTTCCGACCTCTGACCTCTGACCTCCGACCTCCGACCTCAAATCTCCGACTTCCGACCCCCGTCCCCAGTCTCCTGTGCTTTGACCTTTCATCACTTATAATCTGCGCTAATCTGCGAAATCTGCGGATCTAAATTTAAGTAAGTATCGTTTTATAACATTCTTAACCCTCTGCCTGACCAACTCGCTGGCCCAAGGAATAAACTCATCGTTCCACCGCTGCGGTGCACATTGATCAAAATTTTATCAAGGAGTTCATTGTTTTGAATTTTTTTATAATGATATTATTTGCATGCTGCTGTTTTATCATCTGTTTTTTTGTTTTCTTGACCTAACTCTTTAATTTGATTATAATGCTAAGCATTTAGTTTATTTATCCTTAATTATGGTAAAGATCACTAATTCGAAGAGGTTAAACAATGCCCTTAGAAATAAAAATAAACTATCCTGATTCGTTTCCAGATGCTATTCATCTGACAAGAACAGAATTTGAAAAGGAAGCAAAGATGGCTATGGCTGTCAAATTATTTGAGATGCATCGTCTCTCATCAGGTATGGCTGCTTCATTAGTTGGTATGGATAGGGTCTCCTTTTTACTCAATCTTCATAGGTATAAGGTTCCAATGATAGATTTGGAGGAAGAGGACTTAGCTTCGGATATGGAAAATGCCTAATACTGAAAATATCGTAATTAACACCGGGCCCATTATTGCTCTCATCGCTGCCTTAGGCGAACTTAAGGTGTTATCCTCTCTCTATCGCAAAGTACTCGTGCCTTTTGAGGTAATCGCAGAGATTCGTGCCGGAGGACCAAAAGGGTTCGCGGTTGGAGAATTCGAAGATGCCACTTGGCTTGTCAAATGGACAAATCCTCTTAACATTTTACCCATATTAACCAATTCTTTGGATATGGGAGAAGCCTCTGTCATCCAACTTGCATTAAATGAAAAAGTGGGTACAGTTTGCATTGATGAACCAAGAGGAAGGAGCATGGCTAGGTTGAGTGGGCTTTCAATAACTGGTTCAATCGGGATATTGCTCCGTGCCAAAAAACAGGGATATCCGATAACCATACAAAATTCTATTCAAAGAATGACTGAAAGGGGTGTTTGGCTTAGTGAAAAGGTTATTAATTTTGCATTAAAACAAGCAGGGGAATAATCCCTTTTATTAAATTTATTCCTCTCCAAAGTCTCGTCGCTGCCTTAGGCGAACTTAAGGTGTTATCCTCTCTCTATCTCAAAGTACTCGTGCCTTTTGAGGTAATCGCAGAGATTCGTGCCGGAGGACCAAAAGGGTTCGCGGTTGGAGAATTCGAAGATGCCACTTGGCTTGTCAAATGGACAAATCCTCTTAACATTTTACCCATATTAACCAATTCCTTGGATATGGGAGAAGCCTCTGTCATCCAACTTGCATTAAATGAAAAAGTGAGTACTGTTTGCATTGATGAATCAAGAGGGAGGAGCATGGCTAGGTTGAGTGGACTTTCAATAACTGGTTCAATCGGGATATTGCTCCGTGCCAAAAAACAGGGATATCCGATAACCATACAAAATTCTATTCAAAGAATGACTGAAAGGGGTGTTTGGCTTAGTGAAAAGGTTATTAATTTTGCATTAAAACAAGCAGGGGAATAATCCCTTTTATTAAATTTATTCCTCTCCAAAGTCTCGTCTTCCCTCACATTTTTCGTCCTAATCATCTTTACCCAATGAAATCTCTGTTGCACTTATTTCTTCGGGGTTTACCCAGTTAAATAGCTTGAGTTTAAGATGTATTATACTTCCGAGTTGCGGTACGAGAAAGACAATGGATTTTATATAGAGTTACCAACCCCAGTTAAATCCGCTGCACTCGTCTTCTACGAAGAATTGAACGGGGTAAATGATCTCAAGCTAAGATTTAACCATCGCAGTTTTTTTAGTTTCGGCTACAATAGGCTTAAATCTTATTTAACCGGGGTGAACCTGACTGTTTTTTGTTTAACTGGGGCGCATTTCACCGGGGCGTCAACCCCAAAGGGATTCATTTATGTTTTGTAATCAGAATTCCAGTCCTGACCGGTTTTCAGCTTCTTTGAGAGAGACTTCGCCAAATTTATTAGCTTATTTTCAACGCTATAATGCCGCTTATCAAACTCATCAAACGTACCTTGGGCAATCTCCCCTGATCTTAAAAGTGCATACATCTGTGAATAATTTTCTCCCGCCGACCCCAATGCAATATTTACAAATTGAATATATTCCTTAATAGATCTGCGACAATAGCCTACAGCAGTATTTGAAGAAATCGAAAACCCTGAATCCAAAACTTGATCTCGAATCTTGAATAGTAACCCC
>PVMK01131913.1_pt1 | contig 20776 bp, 26 predicted proteins | sample 1853481 | NCBI WGS metagenome assembly PVMK01 (sample SAMN08533507, study PRJNA380276) | Marine sediment metagenome, whole genome shotgun sequencing project.
TCTCATCCTTCCCAAAAAATAATTTCAAAAAAGATAAAGACTATTCAATCATACTTTAATCTAAATGACCCAAATAGACAAGGCAGCAATAGCTTGGAGTATAACAATTGTTGCACTCGGAGTAGGATTTGCAGGTTTTGAGTCACAATCACAAGGAACTATCTCAAACACTGACTACATTGATACCATATCAGAAGTAGAGTTTGATTTTACGGTAGTACACGTAAACATCCAATATATGAAAGAAGGAATTCCACTAAATATACACAAATTCCAATTAAACGAAAAACTGAATCCTACCATAATTGTCAAAAAAGGGGATTTAGTAAAATTAAGGCTTACCAATACTGACACAATGATGAAACATGATTTGGCTATTCAAGATTTGGATCTTAAAACATCACTTCTAGAACCAGGTGAAACTACTGAAATTATATTTTCTGCAAATCAGGAAGGCGAATATGATTACCTTTGTACCGTTCATCCTGACCAGATGATAGGTAAAATTGTTATAAATTAGATAGTTGTTTTGCTCTGGTAGATTTCATCAATCCTAGTGTTGCCATTTCATTGTCATATTTCTCTAAAAGTGAAAAGTTTTCCTTAGAAAGATTATCTCGAGCTTTTTGATGGGTTCGTTCTAGTCTACGATCATAGTTACGGAGTTGAGCATCCATCAATGACAGTTACAAGGTGGTTTTGGGGTAATAAACACAAAGGTAGAGGCCCTCGAGGGGAATCGAACCCCTGTCCGGGGATCCACAATCCCCTATACTAGCCACTGTACGACGAGGGCCATGACAATGAAAAATTCTTCATCCCGTAATAATCTTTAATTTTGATCATGGTAAAAATTAGGCTGTAGATTTATTATTAACTAAAACAAATTCTAACCATGAGATTATGGTGGATAGCCATGGCAATAGCAATTGGACTTACATATGCCGGTGCAATGTATATTATGCCTTGGCAATAGTTTAATTTCCAAAACAGAATTTTTTCAAAATCAGCGATCGCTTTAAATTTGTTGTTTAAGGGAACTTTTCAACTTGAAGAAAAGTTTTATTGCTAATCGATTGCGTTCAGGGAAGAAATCCATAGAGAATCCTATAGAGAGAAAAATTGAAACAATTGAAGGCAAAGGATTCTCATGGATTGATTTACAGAATCCTGATAGAGCTTACGTAGAAGATCTAGCCAAGAAATATCACTTCAATGCATTAAACATAGAGGATTGTATGACTAAATTTGAGCTTCCAAAACTAGATAGTTATGATGAACATTTTTTCGTAATCCTTCACTTTCCTCCAATTTCGCCAAAAGTCGGAATAGCAAAAAATAGTCAGCTTTCAATATTTTTTGGAAGGGATTTTTTAGTAACGGTTCATCAAGGGGACCTGAAGCCTTTGGTAGATTTGGTAGATTTGTGTAAAACAAATTCTGACCCACAAAGAAAAGAAAGACTCCTTGGAAAATCATCTGGATTATTGCTTCATGAAATAATAGATTTACTAGTAGACGATCTTTTACATACATCAAGAAGAATTATTGCCAATTTAGACGAAATGGAAGAGGGAGTTTTTGATGAAACAAAATCTGTTGCTAGAAGCATTGCTCTCCTCAGAAGAGAAATTAACAAGTTGAGAAGAATAGCTAATCCTTTAAAACGATTTGTTTTAGAAATCGCACCAAATGTTAAACGCTTATCAGATGAAGGAGAAGATCTTGAATTATTCTTTGATGATGTAATTGATCACATAGACAAGGTAATTGAAACCTTAGAAGAATCAAGAGAAACTATGGAAATCTACAAAGATACAGACTTTGTGTTAAGCAGTGAAAAAACAAACAAGGTACTTGCGGTATTGACCATAATTTTCACATTGGCTATTCCAGCAACGGTGATTGGTACCTTTTATGGAATGAATATCAATTTGCCAGGAGGCGTTGATGCCGAATGGATGGTTTTGGGTCCTTATACTTCATTCATAATTTTAATTATAGCATCTGCAATACCTGTTATCTTGATGTTTTCATACTTCAGAAAACTTGGATGGGTTAGTGGCTAGAATTACTAGTCTTTAATGCATGTTGACTATTATCTTCGTTAGCGAAAGTTCAAGTTATTTCAATGAATTGAATTACCTTCGAAAATGAGCTTAAATAAATATTAGAGATATTGAATGAAATTATGGGAAAAATTAAAGTCAGAACCGGTAGAGGCACTAGAATCATCGAAGTAGATGATAAAGGAAAAAACTGGTCTGGGGACGCATATAAAAAAGAGCAAGAAGAAAAGAAAAAGAAAGCTGCCAATAGAATGGTCCACACAGGAAGAGGAACAGGTTCTAGGAGGTTAGGTGACATTCCAGAACCTAAAGAAAAACCTTCAACAAAAGGTATGACTAGAGTTACAGGAAGAGGCACTGGTACTAGAAAAAGCCGGGGTACGAACTAGTTTTAATTTTATTTTTTGATAATACAAAGTCGAATCTTAGCAGGTAATTCACAATTTAGTTTACTTGCTAAACCTGGATATCAGGATTTTCTGATTTGAGTTTTTCCCAATCTGCTAAGAAATTTTTGAGGCCTATATCTGTAAGAGGATGTTTTAGCATTTTTTCTAAAACGGCAGGTGGCAAAGTAACCACATCTGCGCCAATCTTTGCCGCTTCTATTACATGTAAAGGATGTCTAATACTTGCAACAAGAATTTGTGTTCCAAAATTATAATTTGAAAAAATGGATTTAATCTCTTTAATTAAATACATTCCATCCTGTCCAATATCATCTAATCTACCAATAAATGGGCTAACATATTTTGCTCCAGCTTTTGCAGCAAGTAATGCCTGATTTGATGAAAAAATCAAGGTTACATTTACTGGAATTCCTTCTGCAGTAAGGGCTTTGCAAGCTTTTAATCCATCAGGAGTCATAGGAACTTTAACTACAACATTATCACCATAGTTGCGCAAGTTTCTACCTTCATCCATCATTCCAGAATATTCAGTGCTTAAAACTTCTAAACTAACATCGCCGTTGATAATTTTTGTGATCTCAGCCATGCCATCTTTTGGATTTCCTCCTTCCTTTGACAATAAGGATGGATTTGTTGTAATGCCATCCAACAATCCCATGTCATTGAATTTTCGAATTGATTCTAGGTTTGCAGTATCAAGAAATATTTTCATATTTTTTTACTCCTTATCTCTTTGACTTGTTTTACCATATTAAAAGATGTTATTCCATGCTTTTCCAAAAGTAATGGAACTTCATTATCACGGGCAGATTCTCCAAACATGTCTTGAGCACCTATTCGTTTTATTGGGACAGGATATCTCTCTGAAACAGATTCTGCAACAGCTGAGCCCATACCACCAAAAATATTGTGCTCCTCAGTGGTTACAATACAGCCAGTCTCCCGTGCAGCTTTTTCTAAAAGATCACCATCTATTGGTTTTATGGAAAACAAGTCTAGTACTCTGCAGGAGATTCCTTCTTGTTGTAATGTCTCAGCTGCCTCGAGGGCCATTCTTAATGTAATACCACATGATGCAATGGTACAATCAGAGCCGTCTCTGAGGGTAATGCCTTTTCCAATTTGAAATTCTTGAGATTCAGAATGAATTATTGGTGTTTTTGATCTTGCCATTCTCATATAGAAAGGCCCATATTCATTTGCCATCAATCTGATTAGTTTTGAAACAGCAATAGTATCAGCTGGTATGAATACACGAAAATTTGGAATGGCCCTCATTATTGCAATATCCTCAATTTGTTGATGTGAACCACCATCAGGACCAACAGATAGACCTCCATGTGATACTACTAATTTTACATTAAGGCCATTTTTTCCTGGTGGAGAAGGATACGCAATACCGTTTCTAATTTGGTCAACTGCTCTACCCGGCAAAAATATTGCATAAGTACTGGCAAATGATATTTTGCCAGAAGCTGCCAATCCTGCAGATATTGAAACCAAATTTGCTTCAGCTATTCCAACATTAAAGAATCGATTTGGAAATTCTTTTCCAAATCCGGAGGTTTTTAGAGAGTCCGTAGTATCAGCTCCCAAAACAACTACATTTTGATTTTCTCTACCAATTTCTATCAGAGTTTTTGCATACTCTGTTCTCATATCACTCATTTCTGGTGGATTCAAATGAAGCCTTCCTCCTGTGCTATTTTTGTAATCTGTTCTTTCTTTTTGCCAACAACATGCAAACCAATCCACTTGTTGACAAGATCAGATCCTCCTAATTGATGAGCTTTTTGAATCAAATTCTTTCTTCTTGTTTTTAGTACTTGATTTCTAAATTCTCTAATTGCTTCTCGTACATCGGGTTGTCCAATAATTGCACTGCCACCAACAAATACTCTTGCGCCATCTTCAAAGCAAGATCCAATGTTCTCAAGGTTAATGCCCCCATCAGCCTCAATATATCCAGTGAATTTATGATCCTTTAAAATGGATATTAATTTATTCATTTTTTCATGTGTTTCTGGGATGTATTTCTGACCTGATTTCCCAGGAAATACGGACATTACAATTAGCTGGTCTAGTGTGGGTAGAAATTTGTAAGACCATTCAGGAATGTCAGTATCTGGATTTATAGCAAGTCCTACACTAACCTGGTTTTGTTTTAACAAATCATTAATTTCACCAAAACTTGATTCATCACAGACTTCAGCGTGAACTGTAATAATATCACTTCCTGCTTCAACATAGTCTTTAACATGTTTGACCGGTTCGGAAATCATCAGGTGAGAATCGAAGGGAATAACTGTTAAAGATCTTAATTCTTTGATTTTATTATAATCAAAAGTTTTGGCTGGAACAAATTGCCCATCCATTACATCAAGATGAATATAGTCGGCTCTACCTTTTACACATCGTTTTACTTCATTTTCTAAATTCGTCATATCACCTGCAATTATTGATGGGGCAATCATAAATTGTGAGTCCAGTTCTAAATTTATCATAGGGACCATATCAGAATCAGGTGCTTTTCCATGCCATTGTGGATTATCTTCCATATGTTCAATTGACTTTCCTTTAATGGTTCTAGAAATAATAATTGTAGGAATTCCCTTTGCTGTAATTGCTTTAGTAATAGCTGAATCGATTTGTTCAATTCTATGACCATCAATTTCAATTACATTCCAACCAAAAGACCTCCATTTGTCACCAGTCTTCCATCTCGAGGCATCTTTCCACATTTCTGAAATGTTATCACCTCTCAATTCTTCATCAAGTGGCATTACTTTTTCAGTGTAAGAATCTTGTTGGATAAAATTTCTATCTAAAAATGCCGTTAAATTATCTAATTTGTATTTAGAGGCAGTCATTGCAGCTTCCCAAATTTGTCCTTCATTGGATTCTCCATCACCAATTATTGTGTAAATATGATGATCTTTGTTATCCATTTTGGCCGCAAGAGCTATTCCGATAGAAAAAGATAAACCAGTTCCTAGGGAACCTCCACAGAATTCGACTCCAGGGCATTTCAAATCAGGATGACCTTGGAGTCTGCTTCCAAATTTCCTCAGGGTTTCGAGTTCAGATTCTGGAATATAACCAGCTACTGCCATATTTGAAAACAAGCCTGGTGATGCATGTCCTTTAGAGAGAACTAGACGATCTCGGTCTTCCCATGAAGGATTGCTAGGGTCAAATTTCAAATATTTGAAGAATATACAACCCAGGATTTCAGCCATAGAAAAAGAGCCTCCTGGATGACCCGAGCCTGCAATACTAGTAGATTTTATGACAAGTCTTCTAGCTCGTAAAATGCTCTTCTTTATATGATAATAGTTAAGACCCATTAGTTACTCAGATTCTTTGGAAATTTAATAAAAATCTACTTCTGAAAATTTTAATCTGATTAAAGATAGAGTATATTGTGGACATTAAAGAAAACACTCCCATTGTAGTATATGATGATCAGTGTTATCTTTGTACAAAATTTGCAAAAATTGTTAATTTCCTGGCAAGAGGAAATCTCACAATCATAGGACACTATTCAAATCAAGGAGAAGAAATTAGAAATCAAGTATTGGACGAGTCTGCCCTAGATATGTTTTGGTTAATTGATGAAAAAACTGCATATGGTGGTAGAGCGGCATTATTCCCCTTATTTCGGTCCATCATTACATCAAAGGAAAAAAAATCCAACAAAATGAAATTTGATAGTAATTGCGAACAAGAATGTAAAACCGTAAAATCTGTTTTTTTAAGATCTGCAAGCTTGTTATCAAATAGTAAAACAATAGAGTTAAAGTAAATCTAAATAATCCCTGAAACTTAATTTTTCGTAATGAAGATAAAAATAGAAAATTCAAATTCATCTAGGAAAAAAACAGAAATGCTATGTGGGTTTGTTTTAGAAGATTCCGATAAAATACTTGGATTAAATAAAATTAGTTCAAAGATTACTGCCTCGATTAAACAATCACTAAAGGACATTAACGGAGAAATGGGGAAAATTACAATTGTACCTACCAATAATAAAACTCCAGCAAAAAGAATCCTATTAGCAGGAATTGGAAAAAAAGAAAAAATAACAAACGATACAATAAGATTTGTTTCAGGCAAAATCGCTCAAAAAGCCAGAGAACTAAAACTAAAGGAATTTACCATAATTGCCCCTCCAAGTTATGTAATTGAGCCTATTTCATCTACTTCTCAAATAACAGAAGGCTGTAAAATGGCATTATACAAATTTGAAAAATTCAAATCAAAAAAAGAAGGTTCATCTCCGGATCTGTCCATTCTTGTTTCAAAATCAAATAAAATTTCCAAAGCTATTAAAAATTCAGAAATTATTTCAGATGCAGTAATTTTTTCCAAAAGTATTGCCAACTTGCCACCAAATGAATGCTCACCTACAACCTTGGCAACTTTTGCAAAAAGTATTGCAAAAAAGAATAAAATGAAATGCGTTTTGTTCTCAAAAAATGAACTAAAGAAAAAGGGGTTTGGTGGAATTATCGCAGTTGGGAAAGGTAGCAAAAATGAACCTAACCTGATAGTTCTAGAACATTATGGCGGACATAGGAATGAAAAACCGATTGTATTAGTCGGTAAAGCTGTGACTTTTGATACTGGTGGAATTTCCTTAAAACCTGGTGAAAAAATGGATGAGATGAAATTTGACAAGTGTGGTGGATGTACAGTTTTAGGAATTATGAAAGCTGTTTCTGAATTAAGATTACCAGTAAATGTTATTGGAATTGTTCCATCAGTTGAAAACATGCCAGGTAGTGAATCGTATAGGCCAGGAGACATCATAAAATTATACAATGGAAAAACTGCTGAAATACTAAACACCGATGCAGAAGGAAGATTGATTTTGGCAGATGCACTGGCCTATGGAGAAAAACAATTCTCACCAAAGGCAATAATTGATTTTGCTACATTAACAGGTGCATGTATTATTGCACTAGGTAATAATGTGGCTGCAATAGTTTCAAACAATGAAAGATTAAAACAAAAAATCAATGAATCTTCAAAGAGAACAACTGAAGAAGTGTGGGAGCTTCCTCTAAATGAGGACTATATGGACATGATAAAATCTGAGGTGGCAGATATGAAAAATGTTGGAATTGGGAGAGCAGCAGGTACAATTACTGCTGCGGCATTTTTGAGAAATGCAATTGGAGAAACTCCCTGGGTTCACATAGATATTGCAGGAGTTGCATGGACGCAAGTAGCAACAAAATCCAAACCATACAATCCAAAAGGAGCTACTGGTTTTGGAGTTAGGTTAATTTTAGATTATCTTCAAAAAATTTAGATCAATAGCCTCTACTGTTTCTATCAGGTTTGTCAATGTTTGGATTTCTAAAGCCATGTTTTTCCATCATGTGATTTAAAAATCTAATATCATCTGAAAATTCTTCTCCACAAACACTGCAGTTAGGCATTTGAATGAATGTGAAAAATTAGATATTAATAGATTGATTAAATTGAAAAATGCCAGCACTGTTGCTTCCCAAGAGCTCTCGCACCTTAGTAGCACAACAGCGACATTAGGTTTGACTTCCAAGTTCGGAATGGGATTGGGTCGCACCCTAACGCTATGGCCGGCTTAGACGATCTAGTCATATTCTTATCTATTAAGGTAACGCCGGAATTTCGAGAGTTACAATAGAGGTATAAATCAAGGATTTGCCGAAATACAACATGACTCACAGAGTTGCGGTAATGGATATGGATCTCTGCCAGCCAAAAAAATGTGGATTAGAGTGCATAAAGTACTGCCCAATAAACAAGTCTGGAGCTGATTGTATTGTCCTAAGCGAAGAGTCAAAAAAAGCGCAAATTGATGAGGATATCTGCAATGGTTGTGGCATATGTGTCAAGGTATGCCCATTTGATGCAATCACTATTGTAAATTTGGCAAGTGAATTAGCAACAGATAAAATTCATCAATATGGGCCAAATTCCTTTAGACTATTCAGATTACCAACTCCAAAGAAAGGAGAGGTTGTTGGCTTACTTGGAAGAAACGGAATTGGTAAAAGCACTGTAGTAAATATTCTTTCAGGCAGCCTCAAACCAAACTTGGGACGATATGAAAATCCTCCTGAATGGGATGAGATTCTAAAATATTATAGTGGAACAGAATTAAAATCACATTTTGAAAAAATTAAAGAGAAACAAATTCGCGCATCAATTAAACCTCAGCAAATTCAACACCTTGCACAGGCCTTTGACGGAACAGGGAAGGAGTTATTGGAAAAATATGATGAAAGAGGAATTTCAAGACAGCTTGTCAAAGAACTAGGATTAGAAAATTCCCTAGAACAGAATCTTAAAGAACTTAGTGGAGGAGAATTACAAAGATTAGCAATAGCAACTGTTGCATCAAAAGATACTGACTTTTACTTTTTTGATGAACCATCATCATACAATGATGTATTTCAGAGAACAAGTGTTGCAAGAGTAATTCAGAGTTTGGCCAAGCTTGGAAAAAGCGTAATGGTTGTAGAACATGATTTAACAGTACTTGATTTTCTAAGTGATTTTATTGAAGTTCTTTATGGAGAACCTGCAGCATATGGAATTGTTTCTAATGTACTTTCTACCAAAGTTGGAATTAATGTATTTCTTGATGGATATCTTCCAACTGAAAATGTTAGATTTAGAGAAAAAAAAATTCTCTTTTGATGTATCCTCATCTTCCACTGAAGAATTTCAGGTAGGAAGTGAAATTATTTCATATCCAAAACTGGAAAAAAAATTCCCTTCCTTTTCCCTAACTGTAGAGCCGGGTAGGGTTAGAAAAGGAGAGGTATTGGGCATAATGGGTGCAAATGCTCTTGGTAAAACTACCCTGATGAAAATGATTGCAGGCACAGAAAAACCAGACTTTGGCGAAGTTGACAAAAAAATAAAGATTGCCTACAAACCACAATATCTGCAAAATGATATTGATGTTGAGGTTGTTGCACTCCTAGATAAAGTAAATGAATCACCTATTGAGGGAAGCCAGGAAGAAGAGCAAATTGTTGATCCATTAAAAATAAAAAAACTTTACAACAAATCAATAAAAAATTTGTCTGGAGGGGAATTACAAAAAGTAGCCGTTATCTCCTGCCTTTTACAAAAAGTAGACCTATATGCTTTAGATGAGCCATCAGCATTTTTAGATGTTGAAGATAGAATTGCAGTGGCAAAATTCTTACAGAAATTTGTTCGTTCCTTTGGAAAATCAGCTATTGTAATTGATCATGATATACAGCTGATGGATCTTGTATCAGATTCTATGGTCATCTTTGAAGGAGAACCTGGATTAAAAGGACATGCTACTGTTCCTCTACCAAAAATTGAAGCAATGAACAGATTTCTAAAATCCCTAGATATGACATTTAGACGAGATGAGAGGAGTCTTAGACCTCGGGTAAATAAACTAGAAAGTAGATTAGACAAAGAGCAAAAGGTTTCTGGTAATTTTTACTACAAGAATTGACACGAATGCTAAAAAAAACATTGGAAAGTATTCTCACATCTCAAGAAAGTGAAGAATTAATTTCAGCATTTGATCAGATAGGAGACATAATAATAGTTAGAATACCAGATTCCCTTTTAGGCAAGAAAAAATTGATTGGGGAAACTTTACTAAAAAATGTAAAAATTGTAAAAAGTGTCTTTTATCAGGCATCTCCAGTTGAGGGAGATTTTCGAACCAGAAACTTGGAAGTTCTTGCTGGCGAAGATAGAACAGAAACAGAATACAAGGAATTTGGTTGTAGATTTACAGTAGATGTAGCAAAAGCTTTTTTTTCTCCTCGTTTATCTAACGAAAGAGAAAGAATTGCTAATCTAATACAGGATGGTGAAACCATGGTTAACATGTTTGCTGGCGTAGGCATGTTTTCAATTATGGCTGCAAAAAAGAAAAGATGTACAGTTTACAGTATAGATATCAACCCAATTGCCTCAAAACTTTGTGAGAAGAATATTGAATTAAACAAGCTTGCAGGAAAAGTTATATCAATTAATGGCGATGCGTCCAAGATAATAGAAGAACAGTTGCAAGATAAAGGAGATAGAACGCTGATGCTTCTTCCTGAAAAATCAGATGAATTCTTGGAATCTGCAATAAAAACCACAAAGGATGGGGGAATAATTCATTATTATTCTCATATTCATGCAGATAAAAAATCAGATGCAGGAAAATTATCTGAAAAGCACTACCTTGAAGTGACTCCAGTCAAATCAGAGATTTTAACATCAAAAATTGTAAGACCGGTGGGTCCAAGATATTATCAGACAGTAGTTGATGTAAAAATTTCAAAGTAGCCTAATCTTCAGACGATATTGTTGCAGATGATGATTTTGTAGTTGCCATAACGTAACCAATCCATGCAATTACCCCAAGAATCCCTCCTGTGATCATTAAGATTGATAATTGTAATACTATTGGGCTCCATTCAGATAACATCAACAGATATGCGTAAACAAAGAATGTTACAATGCACAAAAGGAATATTGTAATTCCTGTTCCTTTCCGTTTGTCCATCGCGATAAAATTATTTGTGATATATTTATTGGTTTTAACTATTTACCTAATTCAATTGCCATAAGAAATGCATCCTCACCATCACGATAATATACATTAAGTTGTTGTTTAATCACAAATCCTAATTTTTCATACAATCGTACGGCCTCAGTATTACTACATCTTACTTCAAGATAAAATTCATCACATTTTTTTAGTACAATTCCTTTAATTGATTCTTCAACTAGGACTCTTCCAATTCCCTTTTTTCTGAATTCTTCAAGAACAGCAATGGAAACAACGTGTCCTTTTTTTACAAATCCCAATTTCTTAAAATTAGAAAATCCATATTCAGTTTTACACATAACATAACCAACAATCTTTCCTTTAATCTCTGCAGCAATAAATGCCTCTGGGACTTCTAAAAGTAAGCTTTCATAGAAATAATCGGAGTAATGCTCGGGAAGAGTTTTAAGATTTATTTCCATGATAGGTATTAGATCGCTTGGGTCTGCTCTACGCATTATACAATCCTCTAATTGTCTAAGAATAACCTGCATGATTACTGTAATCGATTGATGATATTTAATTTTATGAGTTGGTATGTTCACAAAATACAAAAATCCATCATAAACACTTGCCTTTTCAAAGTGTACCTTTTACAGGGTTACAAATTCTTCAATAGAAAAAACCCTTTCTTCAAGGAAATAATCCCAGAATTTGTTTGGTTTCAACAAATGTTTTGCCTCGATTCCTAAAGTTAGGGTTATTTACATAATCATATCATTGACTACAAAGCCATTTAATGGAAAGAGTTGGTGTAAAAGCATAATGAGTGATCCTAGTCAGGATGAAGTAATTTCTCTGGTAAATTCGTTTTTTCACGTAAATCAGTTTACCAAAACGTTGTATTCTTTGGAATTCAAAATTGACGATCTTGAGTTTAAATCAAAATTTGAAGAACTGGCAAGGAGATTGGAGGATATGAATTATCTAGTTAGACTAGAGAAAATGGATGATGGAAAATACATAATCATTCAAAAATTTACTCCCAAAAAACAAAGAAAATGGCTTAGCACTTCATGGACTCCAAGAATTTTGTTTGCTATAGTGGTCACATTTGTGATGATTGATGGATATTATCGGACAGACTTGGCAAACTCTATAGTTGAAATTGGAAACCCCTTTGAGATGGCTGGAATCTATACTCTTTCTCTTCTAGGGATATTAGGAATTCATGAATCAGGCCACCTAATAGCAGCTAAAGTTCACAGGCTAAAGACTACTTGGCCATATTTTATTCCAGGATTGCCAATTATTGGAATTCCTACCTTTGGCGCATTCATTCAATCTAGAGGATTAACAATCAATCGAGAGATCTTATTTGATGTTGCAATTGCCGGTCCAATTGCTGGACTAATAATCGCAATAATAGTTTCTTTGTTTGCGGCATATACTGCTCCAGTTATTGATGGAGAGGTTGCTCAAGGACTCTATGATGATTCAAGATTGATAGAATGGAATCTTGGAGAGCCAATACTTATGAAAGCAAGTTTGGCATTATTTGGAAAAGGAGGAGATGATCACGTAGTTTATCAGACACCACTTTTGTTTGCTGCTTGGGTTGGATTTTTGATCACATTTATTAATTTACTGCCGGCTTGGCAGTTAGATGGAGGACATCTTGCTAGAACGTTAGTAGGTCCTAAATTACACAAGTACGCGACTTACGGAAGTATGGCAATTTTGGTTTTGTTAAATTTTTGGGTGATGGCACTTTTAATTCTTTTTTTGAGTTCCAGAAGTCCCAGTGCAAATCCTCTAGATGATATCTCACCTCTTTCAAAAAATAGAAAACTAGCTTATGTTGGAATTATAGTATTAGCTATTTTGTGTGCACCTTTACCTTCTGGTCTTTTACCTTGGTAAAATTCTTGCACCGTCAGATACAATAGCAACTTTCTGTCTAGCTCCTTGAGTCTTTAGAATGTAATCCATTGAATCTTTTATTCCAGATAGTGTGATTAGGTTCAGTTTCTTTGCATAGAATTCTGGAAGGATTGAAACTAACCCGATTTGAAAATTCTGTTGAACTTCAGTTAGGAATAGCAAATCTTCCATGCCACCAATGTACTTTGTCGGATTCCGAAGTCCTTCATGAGATAATCTACCTTCAATGTATTGCTGAAGAGTATCTGATCCTAAACCATACTTACATTCTGCTATCAATATTGCTAGGCCACCATTTTGTATGGCATTTGAGCAATTCCAAAGAGATGAAAGTGACTTGCTCAGGGTGTTATTGCTGGACTCCTTTCCAGTACTGATGATCATTGATTTTTGTTTTCCAATATCTTGAATAGCAGAGGATTCCAAAGTTTTGGTTAGAGAAACAGTTTCTGAAGGATGACCGATTGAAAAATCTACAATGCCTTTAGAATTTGCAACAATTTCAATTCCTTGAATTTCAAAATTATTTGAAAATTTTTTTGCCTCCTCAAGACTATCTGTGGGTTGTCCAGGGGTGGGAAAATTTCCTTTTCTTTTAGCATATGCTGAAAGCATATGGTCCTGTCCAAATTTTTTGATTAATCTGGTAGATATTGTTTCATATCCGAATAATCCATCAAACTCCATTTCTGCCATAAAGACAAGGTTAGAGTTTGAAAGCTCGTTTTTATCAAATTCATTAATGGAACTACCTTCTGGCATTCCGGCTTTTACTTGATTCATAATTTTTTTCTCAGATAATACATTAGGAAACGGAAGTGATTTTTGTTCACATATTGTAAATATCGAGGAGATAATTTTTTGAATGGATCTTGAATTATGTAAAACCATCAAGTCCATGGGTTTGGATAGATCAATGGAGGTTAGCTTTTCATTAATTGCTAAATCTTCTATCGTTATCCCGTCAGAGTCAATTTTTTGCTCTAAATTCTCAGCCCTAATATCTAAAACAACGTCAGTTATTCCATAATTCAACCAAATCTCAGGCACAATACTTTACCCAATACAAACCAAAATAAATCCAGTGAAGCTAAATTTGATGTGGATTTTGTAAAAGAGTTTTCAATCTTTTTACACGAAAATAAAATAATTCGTTTTGGAGATTTTACACTAGCAAGCGGTAAAAAGAGTCCATATTATGTAGACTTGAGACTGGTTCCTAGCTATCCACACCAATTTCGAAAGATGGTAAAATATCTCCAAGATGAAATAATCAAAGATACTGGGTTGGACAAGTTTGACTCACTAGTCTCAGTTCCAACAGGTGGTTTAGTTATTGCTTCAGCGTTGGCAATAGAGATAGTAAAACCGCTGATCTATGTCAGAAGTAAACCTAAAGATTATGGAACATCAAAATCCATTGAAGGAAAAATCTGGGAAGGATTGAAGGCAGTGATGATAGATGACGTTGCCACAACTGGGGGGTCAGTAGTAAACGGCATCAAATCCCTAACGGAAGCAAAAATCAAAGTAGAAGATGCCTATGTAATTGTAAATAGGATGGAGGGAGCCGAAGAAGCTCTAAAAGAACAAGGAGTTACACTACACTCTATTACAAATGTAATGCAAATTACCAAATCTTTGCATGAACAAAATCTTGTGGGAGATGACGTTTTACAAAAAGTACAAGAACAAATTGGAATAAAATAATCACTGGCAGCTCAGACAAATGCCTTCAAATCACCATTCAGATATAACTCTGATTCTTCATTGCAGCCAGTAAATTTTATCTTTAGTTATTTTAAAACTAATGGAATTATTATGGGCTCGAAGGGCTTCAAAAAATTTTGCTGTAACGTTTAGATTCAATTTAGGCATAATAATTTTACTTTTGTAGTATACAATCTATACAAGCAACTATGAATTAAATTTTTCCCAAAAAATAATTTTAAAGAGGATTGGAGACCTGAAGAAATTTTTGAGTTTATTCATGGTTATATTGTTGGTGAGATTTTGGTGGAGCTATGTTGGCTGTATGAGTATTACCAATTCCTTTACATGCTATTTACTAACACTTGTCTCTTTTTTACAGATTTGATTTCTAAGAATTTTTTCTTGTTTTTTCCATTGCGTGGTGATAATCTTAATCTGTTATTACAACAAGGACACCATAATCCATCCCAAGAGATGAAAATATTACATGTATTGCATCGTTTCTGTCCTTTGGCGTATCTTTCTTTCCCTGATGACCCTAGTGCATGGTATTTGCTACATATCCCGTTACACATACCAGACATTAGTCCTCAATCCTCCAGCATGTTTCCAAGTGTTCACCTATTTTTTTAATACAAATTTCTCCCTTTGTAGATTCAAGTTCTTCTGATACCTCTGCCTTTGTGAATCTGATAATATCTAAATGCTCTAAGATTTCTTGTCCTCTTTTATTATCTAAATTATCCAAGATTTCAAGCCCTTTTAGTTCCTATTTTTGTTCCAAATGATTGAGGATCTGTTAAAATTTCGAGTGTTTTTTTCTTTGTTGAAATTTGATACACAGTGTAACCTAGATCATTTACGACAAGATTGTTTGTTATCCTTGAGAAATTATATCCCTCAATTGAATTTACGAGTCTGCACAGTTCGTCACCTATAACTACTCCATTAGGTGGGGCAGCGTAGTTTATCTTAGAACATTTGTTGACAGTAGAGCCAAAAATATCATCAACTGACGATGTAGCAATTTTAGCTACTCTTACAGGTCCATATGTAGCGCTAATTCTATAATCAATTGAGGGTAGCCCTTCTTTGTTCATCATTTTGTTTACAATCTTATGAGATTCAGACATTTTCAAACAACAATCTATGGCTTGTCTTAGACTTTGTTCATCTTGAGAATTGGTTTTTGGAAAATAAAATAACAGTGAATCCCCAATATTTTTTACTACTATACCATCATAACTACTAACTATCTCATTCATTAAATTCAAAAAAATGCCATAAAATTTGCTGGTTTTCAAATCAGAAAGTTTTTCCGTTATGTTAGTAGAGTTTACAATATCAATAAAACAAACACAATAATTTTCACTGTAATCTGAAAATTGTAACAGCACATCTTGTTGTCGTTTGATTAATTCTTCTTTTTGCTTGAGTGTAACTAACGAGTATTGGAGTTTCTTTGCCATTGAATCAAAGGCCGATGAGAGTTGACCAATTTCATCACTTGATTTTATTTCAGTTCTTACTCCAAAGTTTCCCCGTGAAATTTCGTTGGCAGCATTTTTGAGTTTGATTAGGGGTCTTGAAATTGATTTTGATAAAAAGAAAGCAATTCCACCCATCGCTAAAGTAATTACAATTCCTGTCTGCATGATCTTGTCTTGAAGAATTAAAACAGGTTCCAAGGTTTCTGTCTTGTCAATCTCTGCAAGTAAGACTAGTCCAGAGTCTTTAGCACAATATGTGGAACCAAATATCCAAATTCCCCTATAGTCTTGATACAAACCTTGTATTTCTTCCCCTTTTTCAAAACATTGAATCGTTCCAAGCGTCTCTACCTTTTGATTGAAAACTGCATTTTCATTAAATCTTGATTCTGAAATCATCAAAAAATCATCATTTACAAGGTAAATTTCACCTGTTTCTCCTAGGCCACTTTTGCTCAATAAAATTTTGTCAATTTCAACAGAACGCATTGTAGAAATTATAACCCCTATTGGTTCAGAGTTTATTCCATTATCGATAGCAAAAATTGGAATAGTTACAATCAGTTTCTTTTGAAAATTTTCTACAGGTTCAAATCCAACAAAGGATTCTCTCATTCCTTTAATGAATTTAGGGTCTTGAGAAAAGTCATTATCTTTTAGTCTATCAAGTGAAAAAAATGCAGTACCTTTTTTTCCGATTATTTTGATATTCTCCACATCAATTGAATATCCCACCGATTCTTGGAATGTTTGAACTGAAATTAAAAACTGATTTCTTTTTTCTTCAATTCTAGCATCATATCCAGTGTTAAGTTTTATTTGATTTAATCCACCAACCAAATTTTGTACTGTAGGATCAGTGGAAAGATTTTGGAGATCCTTTATCCTGCTATCAAATAAATTTTCAATAGAATTGCCACGTAGGGTTGATTCACTAAGTAATTGATTATTTACTCGCTGTATCAAAATTTCTTCAGCATAATTAAAACTCAAAAATGAAGTTGTGGCAAGTGCAAAAATTGAAACTATCATTACCAAAAGAATTAATTTTTTGTCTAGACTAAATGAAAATAAACTAGGAAGTGTTATTCTATTTTCAAAAACTGATAGGGCAATGGACATTTCAAATCTATTTTATCAACAATTTCAGCATATACAGAATAGTTATTTCAAAGAACTCGATTTATGAAAGAATGATTTACAACTGTTTACAAAATTGAATATCTCGTCTTCAAACTTTTCCCACTCTTTTGAGATTTCATAATAATCATAATTTTCTTGTTTTGCCATGTCTGCGGTTTTTTGGGTATCTATATAACCTTTGGCTTTTAAAACCAATAATTCCCAGCTACTACCTATCATTACCAATAGTATATATACTGGGGATTTTAGTGGTATAGCATGAGTACACAAACACCTACAACTGATGTATATTCAATGTACAAGCAAAATGTTCAAAAATACTTTGAGAATATTTCAAAAATTACCCCACAGTATTTTCAAGCCATAACACATTTGCAAGAAGAATGTTTGAAAGCAACTGAAAAAACAATTAATGCCTCAGTATCTGTACAGCAAGAATTTGCAAGAAAGACTGGAATTTCAACTGATATTCCAAGCGCTGCAAAGACTGCAATTATAGATACCAACAAGCAAATTGTTCAAGCAAGCACTGTACAGAATCAATTTGTAAAAACCACAATTGATACAGCCGTACAAAACATCCAAGCATATTCTGAAAATGTAAATGCATTTGCTGATTTGAATAAAAACATTGTCCAGTCATGGACAACCCCATTCACACTAAAAAACTAGTGTGAGTTTTTTAATTTTTTTTAATTTGATTTTATTAAAATTCTTTGTTTATAAAATCCTGAAAAAAACCATTAAAACGTAATGAAGTCAAAATTTTAATTCTTTGTAGTTATGCTTGTTGTGTTATTTGTACCAATTTTTAATTATTCATGTGGGAAAAATGTTTCACGAAGATCTATAATAACTTAATATAATACCTTTTGAGGGTTTCATGTAGAAATGGAAAAACATGAAAAACTGCTAAACATGTTGATGGATTTTAATGAGGATGTTAGATTTGCCGCAGTATGTGACAGGGATGGAGATATTTTATGGAACAGCCAACGAACTAATCTAAGGAATGCCATTCCATTAATAGAAACTAAAAAGACTCTGAAAAGAGCTCTTGGTGCTTGGGACGAACGATCTAAGAATACAGATAATATTGGACGTGGCATGTATGTTATAGCGGCCTATGAAAAAATCAAACGCATTACCATACCTCTGAATGAGGGAAATCTTTTATTCGTTAGTGTGGATAATGCCCCAAGGAAAGCAGGTAAGGCGAAAAGCTATGGTCACTTAGCCCAGATGGGCAAGATTATGTCCATTGTAGATTTTGTGAATACTAACCAATAAGTGGTTTGTTGGGAAGGATAAGAATTGTATCAAAAAATTGAGAACTTTCTAAAACGTCAAGTTCTAACAAATTAGCAAAATAGAACACAGCTATGAATTGTATTAATTGCGATACAAAATTAATTGAAGCAAAATCAGAACAAGGTACTGCTCTGTACTATTGTAAAAACAAATTCTGTGAATTTTATGGCAAATCCCCTTTAATACATTAAAGGGTTTTTGGGTAAAAAATAAAAATTGTAAAATCTTAAAGTTGCAGCTATTATCAATAAGACACACTAGTGTTCATCCCTCCCAAAAAATGATTTCAAACTAACTTGCTGGTTATTTACGTAAAATTTTCTTTGGTACCTTTTCACTAATATATAATAAAACAATACCTACCATTATACCAAATATCATACCTGAATATATCACAGTAGAATGTTTAAAATAAAAAATCAAAAAATCATAGCTGGCCATAGGGACAATTAGCATTGGCAATAATATTACCAAAAGTTTAATGGCATACTTGGTTTGATTATCTTTGATAATCTTCTTTTGCCGTGATTGTTTATCGAGTATTCGATATGTTCCTACCAATGATGTCAATTGGTTCAATGGATTTAAAGAATTACTACATATTGCTACTTGCGATCTTTTTTTATTTTTGTTTCATCCTTCCCAAAAATTAATTTACAAATTGTGATTAAAATTTAATTCAAAAATGCAAGTATAAACCAAAAATTAAAGTATTACTTTATGATAAATTATATGATGTTTCAATGCTCTTTGTGTGGTTTAAAATTAGCCGAAGAAAAACGCCTAAAGATACATTTCAAGACTCATGAAAAAAAAGAGACAAAAAACAAGAAACAGAAAAGAAGCGTAATTGCGGATTTTGAGAAGCCTGACTTTTCACAGGTAATGTGAAATCCTTCCCAAAAATTAATTTCAAATAATTAGGAATTTTAGTTTACGCTAACTGTACCTTGCATCCAAGGATGCAATGTGCAAAGGTAACCAAATTCCCCAGTTTTCTCAAATGTGTATGACCAAGTACTGCCTGCTTGAACAAATCCTGAATCAAATGAATATTCATTATCAGTAACTGTGTGTACTACAAAATCATCATTAGTCCAGGTAACAGTAGTACCTGAAGTGACTTCAACTGCTGTGGGATTATAAGATTCTACAATTTCAGGATTCCAAGAATCTTTTACGATAGATATCTGATTAGTTTGAATTTTTATAGCATCAATGGTTGTGGCTTCTCCCAAATTCTCATAAGAAGTAATCTGTGGCTGCTCCAAAGATTTTATCAAATCTTCTTGCCATTTTATCATTGAATGGCTCCCTTCGCTGTTACTGGGAGTTTCAAACTTGGATAATGAGAAACTATCTTCAACTATTTCTATTATTCCCATAGAGCCACGCTCTTCTTGTATCCCATGAACATGGAAGAGGTATTTTCCTGGCTCATTCCATTTTGCCTCAATTATTGCAGTATCTCCATTTGCAACTAGATGAGTTTGTGCAAAGTACGGTTCATTCCATAAAATTCCTGATGGATATACCTTGAAAATTGTACTATGTACATGAAATGGAGATTGTAATACTCCACCAATTCCAATTACATAAAATCTGGCTAGTTCTCCTTTTACAACTTGGATTGGATTGTCCATGTATTGGTTAGCATATCCATTAACTGGATAATATTCCGTAAAGTATTCTAAAGCGTTATTTGGATCCATCTCACTTAGAACGAAAAAGTATTCTCTTGCTGGCTCCATTGGACGTATTGCAGGATCAATAATCATTGTACCATACATTCCCATTCTTACATGCTCAGTTGTTGGAAATGCATGACAGTGGTACATGAATAACCCAGATTCTTCTGCAACAAAGTGATATGTGTACTCTTCACCAGGCATTATCTGTGGCCACACTCCATCATTTGCAGAATCATGTGTTCCATGAAAATGAATCGTATGTGCATATGGAGTCTCGTTTACAAATTTTACTGTAACATCATCTCCCTCTGTAAATCTAAGAGTTGGTGCAGGAACTGTCCCATTGTATGTCCAAACTGTTGTCTTTACGCCAGGAGAAATCTCGATTTCTGCATCTTGAGCAATTAATGTGTAAGATAATTTTTTTGGATTTGGATTTTGGAATTTAGGATAAACATCTACTGACTCTGCC